>Ga0207718_100124_pt1 | contig 94502 bp, 88 predicted proteins | sample A23M2SouthBayCA_FD_187749 | JGI IMG/M metagenome (GOLD analysis project Ga0207718, IMG submission 187749) | Aerobic enrichment media microbial communities from Eden Landing Ponds, California, USA - A23 M2 (SPAdes) | ecosystem: Environmental > Aquatic > Marine > Unclassified | place: Emeryville...
GACCCGTCTCTGTCAGGAGTTCATCGTCGACTTGCCATTGGTCCCCGCCAGGTTTCATCGATGATACTCAGATGTACGTTTTCGGGGCTCTTTAATACCACAGTAATAATTTTGATATAGTTAGATCGATTAAAAATACTCGTTGCCGTCGCGGACAGAGGCTGTTACTCGATGAGGTGAGACGCAATCCGCTGGGCTCCGAGCGTCGCGGCAAGGTCAGGTGTCTCGGAGGTCGTCGCTTCGACATCGCGGTTCAGTTCCTCACTCACACGGTCGGCGAACTCGTCGACGATGCCGGGGACGCAGGCCATCCCGCCGGTGAGGACGACCGGTTTGTCCAGTGCCAGCTTGTAGACCTTCATGTAGTCGTTGGCCAACTCGGGGAGGAACGTGTTACAGAACTCTTCGACGGCGTCGTCGACGTACTCGTCGACCGCGTCCATGACGCTGCGCTCGATCGTGAACTCGTGCGCGCCGCCGCCGGGCTGCTGGATGATATCAGTAAACGGTTCGTAGTCCTCGAAGTCAGCGTGTTCTTCCTTGTATTCGCGGGCAGTCTGCACGTCGATGTTGACTCGCCCCTGGGTTTCTTCTTCGACGTAGTTGGCGATGACGCGATCGACCTCGTTGCCGGTGACCGCGCCGGTCGTAAAGGGCGCGAGTTGCTCGCCCCGTCGATAGGCGGAGGCTTCCAGGTTCGTCGAGCCCATGTTCACAGCCAAGAAGATCTCGTTGATGGCTTCGAGATCGTCGCCGAAGGCCGGGATCGAGCCACAGAGCGACTCGGGATAGCTCTGGACCAGCTCCTCGCCGATGGAACTGCTCTCGATGACACCTTCGAGATTGGCCAGTCCTTTCTCGTTGTCGATCGTCGGGATCGCGTAGACGACGGCGCTGTCGGTCGGGATGTCGTTGGCGTCGATCACCTCCTCGAAGAACGTCGAGGTGAGTTCGGCCCGGTCGTCGTCTTCGGGGAGGCCAGACCGCAGCATGAACTGGACGCGGTCGGGGTACTCTCTGGCGGCCTCCTCGCCGTAGAGCACGCGCTCCTCTCCGGTCAGGGCGTCCTCGTAGGTCGCCAGACACGTCAGCGTCCGTATGACTTCCATCTCACCGTCTTCGTCGGGGTAGGCGATGACCGTGCGCGTACTTCCCAGTTTGACGCCGATCGGAACCGGCCCGTCGGTCGACTGGTCGTCCGCGTCGTCGTCCGTGTCGTCGTCACTCATACGCTCGCCTGATTGTCCCCCCGAAGTATATAACTGCACGCAAAAGGAAAATTATCTGATACAACCGCCCCCTGTCTATCAGTTGCTAGATTGGCTCGCGATCCGGGCATCGACAGCGGGACGAGCGGCAATGCAGCCGGTCGTCGACAGCGGGACGGGTGGCAATCCAGCCGCCCGTCGACACTGCTTCTCCCGGCTGGACTGGCCACGCATGAACGCGTGGCCGTGCCGGCCGTCGACAAATCTCTTCCCCAACCACCCGTCAGACAACCGTCAGACCCGGGTACAAGATTTAACACGTCGCAGAATCAATAACGGAGTAATAGCCAACATGACGATCAATCCCAAGGATTACGACCTCGACGAACTACGGAAGATGGCCCGCAAACGCGGGTCGAAACGGACCGTCTCCGACGGGGAAGAGAGCGTCACGGAGCCGGAACCCGACCTCGACTGGGAACCACTCGAAGACGGCGACCCCTCGATGGGAGAGGACGCCTTCCGTGCCCGACTCTACCGGGAATTGATGCCACTGACTGCCGGGAACGACGATGTCTCGAAACCGTATCTCGCTGCGCTCCCTGAAACCGAAGCGGCGGAGTTTCTCATCTTCGAGTGGCTGGAGTTCTTGCTGTTGCACGGCGATTTCCGTGGCGCTCAGCAAGCGCTGAACTACTACGAATCGATCGAATGGATTACCGGAGATGTCTCCTCCAAACTCGGCGACTACCTGCTCGGAATCGAAAACGTCGGGGCGGGCGACACCACCGACCTCGACGTCGACGACCATCTCCTCAGTCTGGTCTACATTGCGAAACTGGCCGCGATGCATTGAACGCCACTCCGTGGCGCTTCCGCTGGAGGTCGGTCCGCCGCCGTACGGGCGATAAACCAAAGCTTATACCTCTCTCATTCGAAGCGTCCCCAGAACTGATACGACTCGAAAATGTCTCTCGTCACAGTCATTGCTATCGTCGGTCTGGTGGTCGTTTCTGCACTCGTAGCCACCATTGCCCTCTGTATCGACCGGAAGCGTCTTCGGCGAGACTTCACGTCGCTTGACGAAACATTATTCGAGGTGTTCCCATATCTCGTCGTTATCGGGCTCGCACTCCTGTTCAAAGGCGTCGTACACGAGCCTAGCGTCAAGTTGTCACGGGCGCTCGATTGGGATATCACCGGGGAGATTTTCGCCATCGAGGGGCTGTTCGTCGCGCACGTTCAGGACCTGACGCCGGACGCGCTCATTCCCGTGTTTTCCGGGTTCTACATGTTCGGATTCACGTACTTGCTGGTCGCGCCGATCCTCCTGTACTTCCTCACGTCGGCGGTACGGCCGCTGAAAGAACTACTCGTCGCGTTCACGCTCAACTATCTCGCCGGGATCACCCTCTACACGATATTCGTCGCCTATGGCCCCCGTCTTCACATCCCGTCCCACGTTGAGGGATCGATGTACGAAGTGTTCCCGGAGACGCAGATTCTGACCGGCGCGGTCTCGGCGAACACGAACGTATTCCCGTCGTTACATGCGTCACTGTCGGTGATCGTACTTCTGTTTGCCGTGCAGACGCGTGATCGCCACCCCCGCTGGATGGCCATCGCGTCAGTCGTCGCGACCACCGTCGTCCTCTCGACGATGATCCTCGGAATCCACTGGCTCATAGACGTGGTCGCCGGCGTGGCGCTGGCGGTCGCCTGCGTCCTCGGGGCCAGTCGGATCGTCTCCACGATCGATGGAGAAGAGCACCAACCCCCCTACGAGACCGAGACTGACGGTCCGACGTCGACGCGCTCGGACGACTGATCTGTCGACGGGCGGCTGGATTGCCGCCCGTCCCGCTGTCGACGCCCGGCTCGCGAGCAGTCTTGTCTGCGAGCAGTCCAGCCGGGAGAGAGTGACACAGCCGCCAACTTTTGACTGTCGAGCGTTTGTATGAACACATGGCGGATACGCAGACCACACCGACACTCACAGTCTACGCCGATCCCGTCTGTCCGTTCTGTTATCTCGGACGGGCCTCGCTCGAAGAGTACCTCAACGCGGCCGACGATCCACCTGCAGTCCAGTGGCGGCAGTTCGATCTCCGAGGGTACAAACGAGCACCCGACGGGACCATCAGCGAGGACGTCGACGATGGCAAGGACGAGGCGTACTTCGAACAGGCCAGACAGAACGTCGAGCGATTACGCGAGAAGTACGATGTCGAGATGATCGACTTCGAGGATGTACCAGAGACCGACTCCTGGGACGCCCAGCAGGCCTCGCTGTTCGTCGAACAGACTGAATCAGCCGAGACCTTCCGGCAGTTCTACGAGGGACTGTTCGCGGCCTACTGGCGAGATGGACGCGACATCGCTGATCCGGACGTGCTCGTGGCGGTTGCCGAAGAATCCGGTGTTGACGACCCCGGTTCCATCCGGGATGCCATCACCGACGACGCGCTCGAATCAGAACTCCGCGAGCGCTTCGCCGAGGGACAGCAACTGGGTATCTCGGGTGTGCCGACGTTCGTCTACGGCGACCACGCCGCCCGGGGTGCGGTGCCACCTGACCACCTGGCACGGCTCGTCGGCGATCAGATCTCGGCAAGTGAGTCGTAGTCCTCCCAGCACTCACAGTCGAGATCGTCGATCCCGGAGACCTCATCGGGGAGTGAAGAGATCGGCATCCACCCGCTTTCCTGTTTCTCGCAGTCGTCGTCATGGACAGAGAAGTCTGAGTCCGACATGAACGGCATCGATAGCTGACACTACGGAGTCCCGAATAAAAAAACTCCGGTCACGACGCCGTGAACTCCCGCCAGTGGTGGACGCTCCAGTGGATCAGATCCATACAGAGACAGCCAGCCGCGAGCAGATAGAGGAAGTGTCGGGAGAGCTGTTCCACCCTCGGCCACGACGAGAGTGTCGTCGTCGCTCATCGGGCGACGGTACGCTACATGTCGGGAAACATCTTGGGGGCAGGTGACGCCAACCCCTATATCGCAGGCCCGTGAAAACTGGATATGGTCAGACGGAGTGTCCTGTTCACGCCTGGCGATCGCGCTGCCATGCAGCGAAAGGCCGTCCAGATGGGGGCAGACACCGTGGTCTTTGACCTCGAGGACGGCGTCACTCCGAACGCGAAAGACGAGGCACGAACGATCGTGCGAGAGACGCTTCGATCGATCGATCCCGACTGTGAGATCTGTCTCCGAGTCAACGCCGCGGCCGACGTGGCCCGGGAGGATCTCGATGGGGTGCTGGGCCCCGACGCGTGCCCGGATAGCGTCATGCTTCCGAAAGCCGACTCCGGGGCAGCAGTCGAGACGCTGGCGACACAACTCGACGAACTCGACGTCGATCTGCCGATTCTCGCGCTCGTCGAATCCGCTGCGGGCGTCCTCCACGCTGAGGGGATTGCTGCTGTCGAGTCGACGGACGCCCTCCTGTTCGGGGCCGAGGACCTGGCAGGCGATATCGGTGCGTTGCGGACCGACGAGGGGACGGAGGTGCTGGCTTCCCGCTCACAGGTCGTTCTTGCCGCGAGCGCGGCGGGGATCGATGTCATCGACACGCACTATCCGGACTACGAGGATCTGGAGGGACTGCGTGAGGACGCCGAGTTCGCCCTCCAACTGGGGTACGACGGAAAGATGGCGCTGCATCCTGCACAAGTCGACGTCATAAACGAGGCGTTCACCCCTACCCGGAATCGGATCGAGTGGGCACAGCGGATCCTCGACTCCGTGGCCGAGCGTCCCGAACAGGCGGTGTTCGTGCTCGACGGTGAGATGATCGACGCGCCGCAGATACGCCAGGCCGAGCGTATCCGTGACCGAGCACAGGCTGGCGACGCCTGGGACGAGACGTAGTCCCGGCACTGCCGTCGTGAGACATCCCAACCGTGCGAACCATTCGGGGCGTCGTCGAACACAGACTACCGAGATACTCGAATCGCTACTGGACGTGCTTCAGATACGTATCGAAAGCCGAACGCCAAATGCGCCATCCTTTTGCCGATCCTGGCTGTCAGCCTAAGGTATGACAGACGAGGTTAATCCGTTCGAGAGTCTCCAGGAACAGATCGACGATGCCGCGGCGTACCTCGATATCAGCGCTGGCATGCTCGATCGACTGAAAAACCCTGAGCGCGTCCTCGAAACGACTCTCTCGGTCGAGATGGACGACGGCTCGATCGAGACGTTTCGGGCGTATCGGTCGCAGTTCAACGGTGATCGTGGCCCCTACAAGGGCGGGATCAGATACCACCCACAGGTCTCCCGTGCCGAGGTCAGGGCCCTCTCCGGGTGGATGGTGTACAAGTGCGCCGCCGTCAACATCCCCTACGGTGGCGGGAAAGGCGGCATCGAGATCGATCCCAGCCAGTACAGCGAGGCCGAACTGGAGCGAATCACCCGCGCGTTCGCCACGGAACTACGCCCACTGATCGGTGAAGACCGGGACATCCCTGCGCCTGACGTCAACACTGGCCAGCGGGAGATGAACTGGATCAAAGATACCTACGAGACGCTCGAAAACACGACCGAACCGGGCGTCGTCACCGGCAAAGCCATCGAGAGCGGCGGCAGCGCGGGTCGCGTCGAGGCCACGGGTCGGTCGGTCAGCATCGTCACCCGTGAGGCGTTCGACTATCTGGATCGAGATATCGAACGGGCGACGGTCGCGATTCAGGGCTACGGCAACGCTGGCTCTGTCGCCGCGAAACTCATCGACGATCAGGGTGCCGAAATCGTAGCCGTCAGCGACTCCAGCGGGGCAGTCTACAATCCCGAGGGGCTGGACGTTCGGGCCGTCAAAGAGTTCAAACGCGAAACTGGAAGCGTGTCTGGCTACGACGGCGCGACGCGAGAACTGACGAACGAAGAGTTGCTGACCCTTGACGTCGATGTTTTGATCCCGGCTGCACTGGAGAACGCCATCGACGAATCGCTCGCAGGTGACGTCAGCGCCGATATCGTCGTCGAAGCGGCCAATGGCCCACTGACGCCGAACGCCGACGACATTCTGACCGAACGGGACGTGCACGTCTTCCCGGACATCCTCGCCAACGCCGGCGGCGTCACTGTCTCGTACTTCGAATGGGTGCAAAATCGTCAGCGCTTTGCCTGGACCGAACAGCGCGTCAACGACGAACTCGAACGGATCATCACCGAGGCGTTCGACGACCTGACGAGCGCGTACGAACGACGGGACGCACCGAACTTCCGAACGGCCATGTACCTCGTCGCGATCCAGCGCGTCGTCGACGCTGCCGAGGAAGCCGGACTCTTCCCCTGATCGTCGCTTTCGACGACTGGACAATTGATCAAAAATACTCTGATTCTATCGCTGTTACTTTGTCAGTCACAGACGGACAATTATATTGACTAATCAAAATTATAGGATGGGGTAAAATAGTGATATATACCCCCATGAACTATAATTGACGTGGATGTTGGGGAACATCAATCGGGGGAACACCGAGTTCTCTCGTCGAGACGTATTGAAAGGCATCGGAGCGGCAAGTGCGGCGACAGCGACCGGGGCAATGGCCAGTGGTACGGCCAGCGCGGCGATCGGTGACAGCGCCGTCTACCAGTTCTACCACACTCGCTGGAACGACGTTCGGAACAGCCTGTCGGATGTCGCGAGCGCGGGCTACGACGCGATCCAGGTGCCACCGGCCCAGGAGAGCAAGCTCTCGTGGTCGGATCGGGACTACGACAGCGAGATTTTCCACACGCCACTTGGGTATCAGCCAGTCAATCACAAAAACTTCAACAGTGAATTCGGATCCGAATCCGAATATCAGGCGATGGTGAACGAGGCCCACAGTCAGGGGCTGGATGTCATCGCCGACGCTGTCATGAACCACATGGCGGCGGGCATGGGCTATGATTTCCCGTACTTCGGGTATCAGGACTTTCACCACAACGGTGGGATTGACTACAGCGATCCGTGGTCGGTCGAGAACGGCGACCTCGTCGGGCTGCCGGACCTCAAACAGGAGTCCAGCTACGTCCGTGGCCAACTGCAGGATTACGTGAACAAATACGCGGGCCTGGGCGTCGACGGGATCCGCTTCGACGCTGCCAAGCACATGCCCGAGTGGTTCTTCAGCGACTACGCCAACCAGTGGGCGGACAGCCACGGCCTCTACAAGGTCGGTGAAGTGCTCAACGGCGCGACGGGCGTCTGTGACGGCTACGCCCAGACGGGCCAGTCAGTGACGGACTATCCGCTGTACTACACGATGAAAGAGGACGCGTTCCACCAGAACGGCGACCTCTCGGCGCTGGACGGTGCGGGCTACGTCGATCAGAACCCGTTCGGGGCGATGACGTTCGTCTCGAACCACGACAGCCGGCCACCGCAGTACGAGCGGATGGCTTACGCGTATATCCTCACCTACGAGGGGTATCCGCGGGTGTACAACCACCGGATCGGGATCAACGACGGCGACATCACGAACCTGCTGTGGATCCGCCGGAACCTCGCCAACGGGAGCGCAGTGACCCGTCACTCGGGACGGGATCTCTACGTCTTCGAACGGCAGGGCAACCTTCTCGTTGGACTCAATCGCACGAACAGCTGGAAGTCCAAGTGGGTCTACACCGGCATCGGTGCGAATCGAACCCTCAACGACTACTCGGGCAACGCGGGCGACGTAACGACCAACAGCGACTCCTGGGTCAACCTCTGGATTCCGCCGACTGGCTGGGTCTGTTACGCACCCTGATCGCATCGTCACGCCGTTCGATTGTGGCTGTTATTCTTTCACTACACATCTAAATTGTATTTATGAGTCTTTGTATATAGTAGAAAATGATAATGAATAATCAAAATTGTTTATAGGCAGCCCCCTCTTTCGTACAGTCGATGTCGGGGAAAGACCACATCAGTAGTAAATCGCAGACTCGTCGGAATGTGTTGAAGGGGATGGGGGCACTCGGCGCCGTTGCGGTTGGCAGCAGTTCACTCAGTGGATCTGCGTCAGCAGCGATCGGTGACAGTGCCGTCTACCAGTACTATCACACCGACTGGAGTACCATCACAGACAACCTCTCTGCAGTCGCGGACGCGGGCTACGACGCGATTCAGGTCCCGCCCGCGCAGTTCAGTCGACTGTACGAGTACGAACGCGACAGCGACGAGTTCGTCTATCACCAGCCGCTGGGCTATCAGCCCATCGACTACACGAACTTCAATAGCGTCTTCGGCACGGAGTCGGAGTACCAGGCGATGGTGAACGAGGCCCACAATCAGGGCCTCGACGTGATCGCCGACGCCGTCATGAATCACCTCGCAGCAGGCGGAGACTACTTCGATCGGCAGGTGTCGATGGACGACATCCCGCGGTTCAGCCAGCAGGACCTACATCCGTCCTGTGACATCAACTACAACGATCCGCAGTCGGTCGAGGACTGCTGGCTCGTCGGGCTCCGCGATCTCGATCAGTCCTCCTCGTACGTTCGCGGGGAACTGTACAACTACCTCGCGAAGTACGCCAACCTGGGCGTCGACGGCGTCCGCTTCGACGCGGCCAAGCACATGCCCGAGTGGTTCTTCAGCGACTACGCCAACCAGTGGGCCGACGAGTTCGGCCTCTACAAGGTCGGCGAAGTGCTGGACGGCGGGCTCTCGGTTAATCAGGGCTACGCCGATACGGGGATGTCCGTCACCGACTACGCGCTGTACTTCACGATGAGAGACAGCGTCTTCCACTCCGGAGGGGACATGAACGCTCTGGAAGGGGCAGGGATGGTCAACCAGAGCCCCACGCAGGCGATGACGTTCGTCTCCAACCACGACCAGGGTCCGCCCGATTACGAGCGCCTCGCGTACGCATACATCCTGACGTACGAGGGATATCCCCGCGTGTACAACCACCGGCGGGCGGTCGACGACAGCGACATCTCGAACCTGCTGTGGATCCGCCGGAACGTCCTCTCGGGGGCGGCGACGACCCGCCACGTCGATTCGGACCTGTACGTCTTCGAGCGCGGTGACGGGCTGGTCGCGATCAACATCGGCTCCAGCCAGCGCAGCCAGTGGGTCCAGACCGGATTCGGCGCGAATACCGAACTCGCTGACTGTACCGGCACGGTCGGCAACGCCAGCACCAACGGCGACGGATACGTTCAGGTCTCGGTCCCAGCACAGGACTACGCCGTCTACTCGACGGCCTGCGTCGACGGCGGAAGCGGTGGCGACGGCGGTAGTGGTGGCGACGACGGCAGTGGTGGCGACGGCACCACCGGCACGACGCTGCAGATTCAGGCTCCGACAGCAAGCGGGGAGTCAGTGTACTTCACCGGAAGCACGAGCACGCTGACCAGCTGGGGCGGCGGCGTCGAAGGGAACAACACCAGCGGCGACACCTGGGAAGTGAGTCTCTCCGACACTGGTTCGTTCGAGTGGAAAGCCCGACGGGGTCCCTCGGGCGGCTCCGGCGATGTCTGGGAGTCCGGTGACAACCACACCAGTTCGGACACCTCACCGTCGTTCAACGGCTGGTCGGACGGCTTCACTGGTGGCAGTAGTGGCGGCAGTGACAGTGGCAGCGATAGTGGTGGCGATAGTGGCGGGACCACCGTTCAGGACGGTGCGACCTACGCCATCCAGAACGTCGCCAGCGGCCGCGCGCTAGACGTTTCGGGCGTCTCGACCGATAACGGCGCAAACGTCCACGTCTGGGATTACCTCGAAGGCGACAATCAGCACTGGACCGTCGAAGCGACAGGCGACGGCTACTACCGCCTGACGCCGAACCACGCAACTGGCAAATGTCTCGACGTCTCGGGCGGATCGGGTGCGACCCAGGACGGTGCGAACGTCCACCAGTGGGACTATCTCAGCGGTACCAACCAGCAGTGGTCGATCGAGTCGGTCGACGGTGGCTTCCTGCTGCGCGCACGCCACAGCAACAAAGTCGCCGAAGCGATGAACACGAGTAACGGCTCGGACGTCCAGCAGCAGTCCGAACACGGTGGCGACACGCAGATCTGGACGCTCACGCAGATCTGACACCGCGACTTACCATCTTTCGTGCGTCTGTGATTCGATTGATAGTAGTGGAATTATACTAGTTCTTATATTTCTTATTCACTAAATATACTATATAGTGTAAGATAATGTTTTACCACAGGGGTGAATAACGTCGGGTGGATGTTGGGGAACATCACTGGGGGAAGTGAAGACTTCTCTCGACGAGACGTATTGAAGAGTATCGGGGCAGCAGGCGCGGCCACAGCAGCAGGGGCGAGCTTCACAGGCTCAGCATCGGCAGCAATTGGCGACAGCGCTGTGTATCAGTATTACCATACCCGGTGGAACGACATCCGCGGGAATCTCTCGACGATCGCGGATCAGGGCTACGACGCGATTCAGGTGCCACCGGCCCAGGAGAGCAAGCTCTCGTGGTCGGATCGGGACTACGACAGCGAGATTTTCCACACGCCACTTGGGTATCAGCCGATCAATCACAAAAACTTCAACAGTGAATTCGGATCCGAATCCGAATATCAGGCGATGGTGAACGAGGCCCACAGCCAGGGGCTGGATGTCATCGCCGACGCTGTCATGAACCACATGGCCTACGGGGTCGATTTCAGCAACTTCCCGTACTTCGGGTACAACGACTTCCACCACAACGGGGCGATCGACTACAGCGATCCGTGGTCGGTCGAGAACGGTGACCTCTCGGGGCTGCCGGACCTCAAACAGGAGTCCAGCTACGTACGGGGTCAATTACAGGATTACGTGAACAAGTACGCTGATCTGGGCGTCGACGGGATCCGCTTCGACGCGGCCAAGCACATGCCCGAGTGGTTCTTCAGCGACCACGCGAACCAGTGGGCCGACAATCGCGGGCTGTACAAGGTGGGAGAGGTTCTCAACGGGGATCCGAACGTCTGTGACAGCTACGTACAGACGGGCCAGTCAGTGACGGATTACCCACTGTACTACACGATGAAGGAGGATGTCTTCCACCAGAATGGGGATATGAACGCCCTCGACGGCGCAGGCTACGTCAACTGGAACTCCTATCGGTCGATGACGTTCGTTTCCAACCACGACAGCCGGCCGCCACAGTACGAACGCCTCGCGTACGCGTTCATCCTCACCTACGAGGGCTACCCGCGCGTGTACAGCCACCGAATCGGGATCAACGACGGCGAGATCCGAAATCTACTGTGGATCCGGAACAACCTCCTGAGCGGCGGCGCAGCCGTCCGGCATGTCGATACGGATCTGTTCGTCTTCGACCGCGGTGACGCACTCGTGGCGATCAATCGCGGGTCCAGCCAGCGCAGTCAGTGGGTCTACACCGACATCGGCGCGAACCAGTCGCTGTCGGACTGTACCGGGACGATGGGCTATGTCGACACTAACGGCGATTCGTGGGTCCAGCTCACGATTCCGGCACAGGAGTACGTCGTCTACTCGACCGCTTGCCACGACGGCGGTGGCGGCGGTGGCAGCGGGATTCAGGACGGTGGGACCTACCGGATCACGAACGTCAACAGTGGCAAAGCCCTCGACGTCGAGGGCGGCACGGGTGCGACCGGCAACGGCGAGGATATCCACCAGTGGGACTACTTCGGCAACGCGAATCAGCACTGGACCGTCGACGACCTGGGCAACGGCTACTACCGTCTCACCGCCGCCCATAGCGGTCGGGTGCTGGACATCTCCGGTGGGACGAGCGCGACCCATAACGGCGCAAACGCCCACCAGTGGGACTGGCTCGGAAACGAAAATCAGCAATGGGCGATCGAGTCAACTGACAAGGGCTACCGGATCGTCGCTCGTCACAGTGGCAAGGCGCTCGATATCGACGGTGGCTCCACGTCCAATGGCGCAACCGCCTTCCAGTGGGACTGGCACGGCGGCGACAACCAGCACTGGACGTTCGAACAGGTCTGAACAAATCCTTTTCGCGTTATTTAATCTACATCATTTATCCATTGAGGCTAGAAAACATTTATTACGTTTACGGTTGTGTCATATCCTGGGGCAGGGGGAACAGCCCTCTCTCCAGGGGCACACATGGTATCGAGAGACATCACTACAGACGTATCGCGCAGACAGATACTCAGCGGACTCGCTGGAGCAGCCACTGCTGGGGTCGCCAGCGTCTCCAGCGTGGGAACTGCGACCGCCGACCACGGCACGGGCGAACACGTTGCCTTGCAGTACTTCCACGAGGACTGGCAGACGATCACCGACGACCTCGATCGCGTTGCCGAGGTAGGCATCGACGCCATCTGGATCCAGCCGCCACAGAGATCACGGCTCACGCCGGATCACGAGGTCCGGGACGGGCGTGGCGAGCCACCCTTTGGCTACCAGCCGGTCGATCTCATGGACTTCGACAGCGTGATGGGGACCGAAGCGGAGTTGCAGACCCTGATCGACACTGCCCATCAGGAAGGCGTCGAAGTGTACGTCGACACCGTCATGAACCACATGGCTGCGGGGATGAACTTCGAGAACTTCCCGCAGTTCAGCTGGAACGACTTCCATCACCAGGGTGGCATCTCGCCCTGGGCGTACGGATTCGATCCCGATGACGACCGCTGTTTCGAGAACGGCGAGCCGAGAGATCCCGACCGTATCGAGTGCGATCCGGAGTTGGTCGAGAAGGGATCGATCGAGAATCTGCCGGACCTCAAGCAGTCCTCGGAGTACGTCCGCACACAGCTGTACAACTACATGCAGAAGATCGCGAATATAGGCGTGGACGGCTATCGCTTCGACGCGGCCAAGAACATGCCCGAGTGGTTCTTCCGCCAGCACGCCAACCCGTGGGCCGAGAACGACTTCGGAGGGCTGTTCCGCGTCGCGGAAGTCTTCACTGACTCGGTCGAACTCGCCCAGCAGTACGCCGACACCGGAATGCACGTCTTCGACTACCCACTTTATTTCGCCATCGAGGACGCGTTCAACCACGGCGACATGCGTGTGCTGGAAGGTGCCGGACTGATCGCTCAAGACCCGGAAAAGGCGATGCCGATCGTCGAGAACCACGACACGCAAAATCCAGATCAGTACAAACTCGCCCACGCGTTCGTCCTCGGTGCGGAGGGCTATCCCATGCTGTACAATCTCTACCCGGACGAGATTCTGGACGACGCCGACTTCCGGAACATGATCTGGGTGAAGAAGAATCTCGCGGGCGGGGCGACAATCTGGCGACACACCGACGAAAATCTCGCCATCTTCGAGCGCGAGAACCACCTGCTGGTCGGGCTGAACAACGGTTCGACCACGTCCAGTCAGTGGGTCCAGACTTCCTGGAGTAATCAGGTGCTCGAAGATTACTCCGGGACTGGCGAGCAGGTCGCCACCGACGCTGACGGCTGGGCTTACCTCACGGTTCCGTCCGGCGGCTGGACGTACTACGCGCCGACTGTCGGGTCAGAGTCGGGGATTCAGGACGGTGCGACCTACGAGATCCGAAACGCCTATAGCGGCAAGTATCTGGACGTCTCGGGCTGGTCGAGCGCCGACGGGGCGGACGTCCACCAGTGGTCCTATCACGGCGGCTCGAACCAGCGCTGGACAGTCGAAGCGCTCGACGACGGCTCGTACCGACTGACGTCGGCCTACAGCGGCAAGTGTCTCGACGTCGCCGGCCCGTCGACCGAGAATGGCGCGAACGTCCGCCAGTGGAGCTGGCACGGTGGCGACAATCAGCGCTGGGACATCCAGTCCGTCGGAGACGGCTATCGAGTGTCCGCACGGCACAGCGGCAAGTGTCTGGACGTTGCGGGCTGGTCGAGCGCCGACGGCGGGGACATCCACCAGTGGGAGTGGTACGGCAACGCGAACCAGCGGTGGTACTTCGAACAGGTCTGAGAGTGGCTATCGGGATTAGCGTAGAAATCCATCGATTTCGCCGGGGAGATCGATTCCCGACTCCCGACCGGAGTGAGAACCCCTCCGACCGGCTACGCTAATCCCTATTCGATCTGTTCCGCTACAGGATTCACTCTGATCTGGACCCATCCGCCTATTTTTGTCGAGTCCGAACGGCAGGTATGGCTACGTACAAACGATCGGTCCGCGTCGACGCGCCGCTCGATCGAGTCTGGGAGTTTCACTCCAGTGGCGACGGACTTCTCGCCCTGACGCCTGGGTGGATGAATCTGGAGATCGAGTCCGAGACTGGCCCCGACGGCGAACCTGACCCCGATGTCCTCGAAACAGGGTCGACGATTGTCTCGACAGTCCGACCGTTTGGCGTCGGGCCCCGCCAGCGCTGGGTTTCGAAGATCGTCGCACGCGAGCGCGACGGCGACTACGCGATGTTCCGTGACGAGATGGCCGACGGGCCGTTCCCACACTGGGTTCACACTCATTCGTTCTACGGCGACGGTGAACAGACGGTGGTCCGGGACTTCGTCGAGTACAATCTCCCCGGCGGTGGCGTCGGTCGCGCGGTCAGCCCGCTGGCCTGGGTCGGGTTCGAGCCGATGTTCCGCTATCGGCACCGCAAGACAAAGTCGTTACTCGAACCGCGACGCTGAGACTGCCGACTGTATCACTATTCTCGGCGAGCATTGACCGCCAGCACCGGTATCTTCGCATGGCGGACGACTCGCTCGCTCGTGCTCCCGAGGAGAAATCTGGAGAGGCCGGTCTGTCCGGCCGTTCCCATCGCGATCAGGTCGATCTCGTTCTCCTCGGCGTACTCCAGCAGATCGCTCGCTGGAAACCCCTCCCGAACGGCCGTGGCGACGTCCAGACCAGCTTCTCGGGCCCGCGATGCCACCGCCTCGACAGCTTTCTGGCCAGCCTCGCGCCGGATATCGAGCACGTTCGGGGGGAGCGGTTCCTCGCTGGCCACCGCGGCGATATCGACGACATTCACCGCGTGAATCCTGGCGTCGAAAGCGGTAGCAACGGCGATCCCGTGGTCGAAAGCGACACTGGCAGCCTCGCTGCCGTCAGTCGGGAGCAGAATCTCGTCGTAGCTGCCCCTGGCGTCGCTGCGCTCGGTCGCACGGACTGTCAACACTGGAACCGGCGATTTTCGGAGGACGGTCTCGGTAACACTGCCGGCGACGAATCGCTGCACTCCCGTTCGGCCGTGGGTCCCCATCGCGAGGGCGTCGGCGTCGATCTCCTCGGCGTACGCCAGAATCTCCTCGGCGGGATCGCCGCGTCGGAGGGTAGTCTGGACGGTCAGGCTAGGGCCAAGGAGCCGCTTCGTGTCGTCGACTCCCTCTGTGAGGTCGGCTTCGAGTCTGTCGACGTACGCTTCGTCGACGCCGCCCGCATCGAACGGGCCGGCGGCATCGGAAACGTCGACGACGGCGAGGACGTGAACCGCCGCGTCGAACGCCGTCGCAAGCTGTCGAGCGTGGGCTGTCGCGCGCTGTGCGTGGTCGCTCCCGTCGGTCGGAACGAGGATCGTGTCGTACATGCCTGTCTCACTCCGTGGTCGGCGAGTCGGTACGCGCAGTGAAGCTCTCGGGGGCGAGTCTGGCAAACTCGAAGGAGACGGCGCGCGTAGCCGTCCCGAACACGTCGACCAGCGGAATCTGGACCGAATCGAGTCCGTCCAGCGCGTCGGTGGCGATGTCCGCTTCCTCCAGGGCCTGAAGATGGCCGCTAGCGACGACGCTCCAGTAACCCAGTTCGTCGTCGGTTCCGTGGACGACGAGCGTCACAGGATGGTCCGCGATTTCTCCTTTACCCGAGTCCTCGTCGACGGCCAGCCTGAAGTAGAACGTCTCGTCGCTCGTATCGTAGCCGTACGACACTGGAATCGAGTGTGGCGGGTCACCCTCGCTGCCGGCGAACGACAGGACTCCGACGCCGCCGGTTCCGAGGAGTGAATCCCGCTCCGGGCCTTCCAGCGTCAGCGTATCTGGAACGTCCATATTGATAGTTTGTCACCTGTGACAATAAGTCCGACCCCGGGCAGTCTGGCTGTCGATCACCGACGCACACGGAGTCCGAAACGGTGAGGGCGCTGGCCCCGGATATCCCGGTGTGGTCGACGATCAGCCGTCTGTTCCGCCACTGCTTGCGCTCGGTGTCGCCGTCGTCGCGGTCAGCACCAGCGCCATTCTGATCCGCTGGAGCACTGCCCCGTCAGCAGTCGCAGCCTTCTACCGCGTGCTCTTTACGACCCTCCTGCTCGTCCCCGTGGCAGTCTGGCATTACCGGGCGGCTTTCGGGAATCTCGCGATCAGGGACTGGCTCGTGGCCATCGCCTCGGGGCTGGCGCTCGCGGCCCACTTCGCGGCCTGGTTCGAGAGTCTCACATGGACGAGCGTCGCGGCGTCAGTCACGCTCGTCCAGACCCAGCCCGTGTTCGTCGCGATCGGGGCCGTCGCCTTGCTCGGCGAGCGACTGAATCGCCGGATGGCTGCTGGAATCGCCGTCGCTCTTCTGGGAAGCATCATCCTGTCGAGCGCCGATTTCCTTGCCGGGGCTGTCTTTGCCGGCGCGAACCCACTCTACGGTGACGCACTCGCACTTCTCGGCGCTGTCGCGGCCGCGGGGTACGTCCTCGCCGGCCGCTCGCTCCGCCAACACATGCCGCTAATCCCCTACGTCGTCGTGGTCTATTCGGTCTGTGCGGCGAGCCTACTCGTCTGGACGGTGGGCCAGGGTGTAGCACTCGCGCCCTATCCGCCACGGGAGTGGCTCCTCTTCGCTGGCATGGCAGTCGGGCCGGGACTCTTCGGGCACACGGTCGTCAACTGGGCGCTGGGCCACGTCGAATCGAGCGTCGTCAGCGTGACGCTCGTGGGCGAACCGGTCGGCAGTACGGTGCTCGCGCTGGTGTTGCTCGGAGAGGTTCCGCCCTCGCTGACAGTGGCCGGAGGTGCCATAGTCCTGGCCGGGATCGTGACGACTGCGCGGTCGCGCCCACAATCTGACTAGCCAGTCGCTGCCTTCGCCAGTTCCCCTTTGACTGCCAGGACATCGAAGCTGTGATCGGGGCGGATATTGACGAAGTCCAGGAAGTCGCTGGCTGTGACGAGCGCCTCTTTGTCACACACTGTCGCGGCGGCCTCGACGGCTCTGTTCGCCCCGACGATCGGTTCGAGCACAGCCAGCGCGCAGGCGAGATCGTAGGCGCGGGCGTCGCGGATATTGCCCTCGTCGACGCAGGTGGCATCGATAAAGTAGAGATCACCCATGGAGAGAAGCACGTTTTCGGCGCGCAGATCGCCGTGGGCGAATCCGGCCTCGTGCATCTCGGTGAGCCACTCAAACAGCCCTTCGGCGTGGTCGTCGACGGTGCCGGGATCGGCGTCGTCCAGCGTTCGAAACTCCGGAATGTACTCCATTACCAGCACGCCAAGGCCGTCGAACTCGAAGGCAGCGACAGGCCGGGGGACGTTGATCCCGAGTTCGCGCATCCGGCGAGTGGCCGTCAGTTCCCGCTCTGCCATCTCGATCGGTGTGGCGACGTGCTCGAAGAATCCCTCCGAACCACTCGCGTAGGCACCGAGATTCCGGCCAGTCGTCAACAGCGTATGTACCAGTGAGTGCTGCCGAGAAATCGCCTTCACGAAGTATCGGTCGTCGACGACGAACGGCGTCGACAGCCAGTTATCGGCGTCGAGAAACTCCACCCGGCCCGCGGGAAGGTCGTATCGCTCGCCAATCTCCTGGGTGAGCGCCTCCAGGCGATCCCAGTCGATCTGCCCGCGGAGAAGCCGGCGGAGGGCCATACTGTATCTGTGTGTTCGACCACATTAGCACTTGTGTCCCGGGCAGACCCCAAACCCCAAACTCACTCCTTTCGTACTGACTCCTGATGCAGTACCACGTCGATGGTGACCTCGTCCCGGCCTCTGCGGCGACCGTCTCCGTCCGGGATCGCGGCTTCATGTACGGTGACGCGGCCTTCGAGACGCTCCGTGCGTACGGCGGGACGGTCTTTGCCTGGGACGCCCACGCCGACCGCCTCGAAGGGACGGTCGAAACGCTCGGCTTTCCCGAGGCGCTCCCACCACGCGAGGACCTCCACGACCGTATCGTCGAGACGCTCGACGCCAACGAGCTGGACGACGCTTACGTCAAACTCTCGATCTCTCGGGGTGTCCAGCCCGGAAAACTCACGCCAGGCGAAGCGGTCGACCCCACCATCGTCGTTCAGGTCGACTCACTCCCGCGTGGCGGAATCGAGGGAGATTCGGTCTGGAACGACCACGCAACGCTCCAGTCGGTGAAGACCCGCCGAATCCCCGACGAGTCGATCCCGGCCGACGGCAAGACCCACAACTACCTCAACGGGATTCTCGCGCGGCTCGAACTTCGCCGGGCTGCGACGGAGGCGCATCGGGCTGACGAGGCACTCATGCGAGACACCGAAGGAAACGTCGCAGAGGGGGCGACGAGCAACCTCTTTTTCGTCGATTCGGGGGTGCTCAAGACGCCCTCACGCGAGCAGTCGTTGCTCCCGGGTGTCACGCGCTCGATCGTGATCCAGCTGGCCCAGGAAGAGGATTTCACAGTCAAAGAGGGCCGGTACACCGTCGATGACGTTCGTGAGGCCGACGAAGCCTTTCTGACGAACTCGACGTGGGAGATCCGCCCGGTCGAAACGCTCGACGGGATCGAAATCGGCGGCGGCCCGATGACGACGCTGCTTGCGCGGCTGTACGACGAGCGCGTCGAGCAGTTGTGTTACTGAGAATGGCAACCCTGACGGCAGATAACTATGCATAAATATTAGTTCCCGAAAAGTAGCCACTATGGAGCGTCGATCGTTCCTGGGTGGGGTATTGGGTATATCAGTATTCGGTATCAGCGGATGTTCGATGCTCTCGGGCGAGGGGGATCAGGCCGGTGAACCGCCCGTCGTTGCCGATAGGTCCTCCAAGGAGCAACGCAACCTCCGTGTTGAGGTGTCAGTCCGGACTGAGGCGGGTGAACCAGCCGCGAACACGGTGATCCGCCTCAATAACAGGGCGAACAGTGACCCGCTGACCGGTCACACTGGCGCGGACGGTCGGATCGTATTCGTCGACTCGGTGGGCCCACCGCCGTGCAATAGCGTGGCGCTGTCTGCTCCCGAGCACGGGGTCACTGAGTCCATCGGCTGTCACAACGGTGCCAAGACGGTGGAAGCAACTCTCGAAGTACCGACCACTGGAGCCGAAGGTGACGAACCGACCGAGACAGCATGGTATTCTCGGGTCCCTCGGGTGTCACAACGGCGATGAGACGATCGAAGGGATAATCCGTTCCTGAATATCCGTACCTAGTCGTCTCCGGCGGGCGCGTCCGGCCGATACTCGCGGCTGATCGCACGCCACTTCCCGGTCGCGAACCGGTAGTAGTTGATCGCCGCCGGGATCGTGCTTTCGGCGACGAAGGAAAGGTACAGCCCCCACATTCCGAGCGGCGTCACGGCCCCGAGATACACCAGTGGGATGGCGACGCCGACCATCCCGAGGGCCTGGCTGTAAAATGGCCAGCGCGTGTCGCCCGTCGCGTCGAGCGCGCCGGCGATGGTGGCCTTGACGGCCTGAGGAATGATCGCGAAACAGGCTGCATAGACCAGTGCGACCGCGACCGGGATCGACGTATTCGTGGGGTCGTCGACGAACAGGCGGACGATCGACTCGGCGAAGATAGCCGTCAGAATCCCGCCGACGAGATACGTCCCGACTGCCAGTCTGGTGATCTCTTTGCCGTAGGCGGCGGCCCGATCCTCGTCTGCCGCACCGAGTTGCTGGCCGACGAGACTCGACGCGGCCAGCCCGAAGCCCCAGCCGGGCGTGTTCATCAGGCCCCAGATCCGCCGGGCGATGACGTAGGCCGCGACGACGAACTCGCCGTAGAGGGCGACGATCGCCAGCATCGGAAACTGGGCGACTGTCCAGACGCTGTTACGACCCGCGACCGGGAGTCCGATTTCGACGAGGTCGCGGATCGTCTCACGGTCGGCGTAGGTGCCCAGCGGCGAGACACTCGTCGGAAAGGCTCTCGTTCCGGGAATCCGTCGGACGATGAGTGCGAACGCGAAAGTCGCCGTGACGAGCACGTTCGAGAGCACCGTCCCCAGGGCCGCGCCGACGACGCCCATCTCCAGGCCGAAGATGAACACGGCGTTCAGTGCGACGTTCGTGATCGCGCCGGCCGAGCGGACGACCATCGGCGTCCAGGCGTCGTCGACGCCGATGTAGGCGCGACTGCCGACGAGATTGAGGGCTGCGAACGGGACGCCCAGCCCGACGATCTGCAGGTACGTACTCCCGAGTTCGATCGTCCGGGGGTTGTCAGTCAGCAGCGAGAGCAACTCCACCGGGAACAGCCAGTAGAGCGCTGTGAGCGGGAGCGTTAGCGCGACTGCGAGCAGGACGCTCGGCCGAATCGCGCCACCGATCGCGTCGAGGCGGTCCGCACCGTAGCGCTGGGAGACCAGCGCGATCGTCCCCGCGGCGACACCGCCACCGAACGAGAAGGCGAGCCCCCAGAACGGGCCGGCGAACCCGACCCCGGCGATCGCCAGTGGGCCGATGGCGATCCCGACCATCGCGACGTCGACGGCGTTTTTCGACATCCGGGCGGTCCCGGTGAGGATCCGCGGCCAGGCCAGCTCGGCTGTCCGCTCGGTCCGCTCGCGGTCGGCCAGCCCAAAGCGACCCAGCAGCGCGCCGACCGCAACGATGACGCCGCTGATCGGATTCCTGAGGAAGTGGACTATCGCGAGCACTATCCGTCTAAAGTGGCGGACGAATCGACTCGAACGGGGGGACACGGAGTCTGATGGGCCTAGTGAAGCGACCTTGTTAGCCGTTTCTATCGCGAGCGCTCGCCGGCCTCGATCGCGATGTCGAGCCAGTTCTCCTCGGGCGGGAGTGGACAGTCGAAGGTGTCGCTGAACGCGCAGAAGGGCGAGTACGCGAGGTTGAAGTCGACCGTCACGGTCTGGTCGTCTTCGAGGTCTTCGTCGGGTTCCAGTTCCATGTACCGACCGCCCTCGTAGGTCTGCTGGCCGGTGGTCTTGTCCCGAAATGGGACGAATATGGCGTCCTCGGGTGACTGGCGATAGCCCGCCAGTTCGAGCGTCTCCCCGTCGACCTCGAACGTGAACGTCGCGATCCGGCGGTACTCGACCGTCCGGCCGGCCGAAGTGTCCAGTTCGACCGTTTCGGGGTCTTCGTGGAGGGAGACGGTCGCCTCGACCCGGTAGGCCGGGTCGGGGTCGAAGTAGTCCAGCCCGTCGAAGTCCTCACGCTCGCCCGGCGGGATCGGCGACTGTCGGTGCTCGGCGAAGAAGCGATCCTTCTCGGCACGATTGGCTCGCAGTTGTTCGGCGTAGTCGTCGGTCATATCAGGTGTTCGGTGGCGAGGGGTTTCAGACTGGCCATCCTGGGCGACGTTGGCCAGCGCGGGAGTTTTAACAGCCGCCCTCGTGAAGCCGGTCGTATGGCCCTGGGCGACGAGAACGGCTTTGGTCCCCTCTCACCTCTCCTCGCGGCACGGACGTACAAACGCTTCGGGTATCTTCTCCTGTCGTTTCCGCTCGGGCTTGCGTATTTCGTGTTTCTCGCAGTCGGACTCTCGCTCGGTGCGGGGTTGGCGATTATCGGGATCGGTATCCCAATCTTGCTTGGGACGCTGCTCGGCCTTCGGGTGATTGCCAAAGTCGAACGCTTGCGGTGCCGTCTGCTGCTCGATCGACCGATCGATCCACCACCGAAAGACGACCTGCCCGACGGACTACTCGACAGAACGCGAGCGATAGTGTCTTCGGAAACGACCTGGAGTGCAGCCGGCTACATCGTGTTCATCTTCGCGTTTGGGGTCGCCGGGTTCGCCATCGCGCTGACGGTGCTCGTCACCGGGATCTCGTTGGTTACGGCACCGCTAACGTACAACACTACCCTCGTCGGACTCCAGTTCGGGCCGTGGGAACCGACGACGCTCCTCGAAGCGTCGCTGCTCGTCCCGTTTGGGTTTCTCGTCCTCGTCGTGGGATCGAAGATCTGTATGCAACTCGGTGAATTCGGCGGTGAGAGGGCCGTTCGGCTGCTCGGCCCGCGCGATCGTGAGTAGCGTAGAAATCCATCGATTTCGCCGGGAAATCGATTCCCGGCTCCCGGTCGGAGTGAAATAGTCTCCGACCGGCTACGCTACTCCCGATAGTCGTCCGTCCGTTCGACGCCCTCTATCGAGAGCACGAGGTCGGGCCCGTAGGCGCTCGCTGGCGTCTGATAGCCGACGGGGGCGTCACCGTCGAGCACCCGCTGGAGGATTTCGAGGGCCGAGAGCTTCGTCAGCCGGTAGGTGTTGGGCGTTCGCAGCCGCGAGGTCAACGTCTGCTCGCCATCGCTGATCTCACCCCACAGCAGCGAATCAGTCTCCGAACGCGTCTCGGCGTCCGGCCCGTCGACCCGACGGTCGACGAGCGTCTTCAGGAGAGACTTGACCGGCCCGAGTGAGAGTACTGGCGAGAGATATCGCTGATAGCGCATCTGTTTGATTGTCGAGGGTGGGAACGCGAGGTAGAACTCGATGTTGGGGATCCCCGTGGTGTGGTGGGCCGTCGAGACGTCGCCCCAGGGGAACGTCGTCGCCATCGCGGGTCCCTCACCGAAGTCGATCTCACGTGTCTTCCAGGCGGCTGGCACCGATTCGAGCCGCCCGTTACGACGGACAGCGCCACCCTCTCCGAGTCCGTCGATCGCTGTCTTCATCGTCCCGGGAGAGAAGCCACCCTCGGCCTTGAATCCGAGTTGCAGCGAGTCGGCGTCCGGAAGTCGCTCGGCAAGGTGAGCGGCCAGACAATCTGAGGGAACGACGTCGAACCCGACGCCCGGAAGCAACATCACACCAGCGTCCCGAGCACGCTCATCGTACGCCTTGATCGCCTCGAACACCTCGATTTCACCCGTGATATCGAGGTAGTGCGTCTTGCTTTCGAGGCACGCGTCGACCATCGGTTCGTAAGTCTGGGCGAACGGCCCCGCGCAGTTGAGCACGACAGCGACATCGTCCAGCAGTTTCGGCAGGGTTTCGTCGGAGAGGTCGAACGTCCGGAACTCACAGTCGAGGTCCGCTGCCAGCCGATCGAGCTTCCCGCGGGTTCGGCCGGCCAGGATCGGATCGAGTCCCCAGTCGACGGCCTCCCGTGCGATCAACTCGCCGGTGTAGCCATATGCGCCGTAAAGCAGCCATCGATCCTCTGTCATGTTTTTCAACGTGAGTTCTGCCGACTTAACTGTGGCTGCAAGAGTGGCTCGAAACACATGATTCAAACGCGCGGCCGACTCACTGCTGGGCATGAACGAGTCGGCTCGGATCGCAGACTTCGAGGCCGTGCCAGCTGATGGGACCCTCTTGTTCACCGTCGAACACGACGGCGAGGAACGTGAGGCCATTCTGACGCGGCTGGCCGACGGCTCGGTGGTCGCCTGGCGCAACTACTGCCAGCACTGGACGGACGTTCGCCTCGATACGGGTGACGGTGCACCCATGCGCGGCGGCGAGATCGCCTGCCGTCGCCACGCAGCCACGTTCGACCGCGACTCCGGTGAGTGTACGTTCGGCCCCTGTGAGGGTGCATACCTCATCGAGATCGACGTCACAGTCCGTGACGACGAGGTCTTCCTGACCGACGACGCGTACACGTTCGCGTATCAGGGCCCGGCCGACGCGCATACGGCGTCCAGCGGATCGACCTCGCCGGGAGAACGTCTCGGCTTCTAGGTGTCATGTTCGATCGCAGTGTCACGGCTACGATGTCGTGACGGATTCCCGTGAGTCGGGCATTCGAACGATCGTTTTTGTCGTCTGGCCCCAAAACTATCGAGAGATGCGCGACCTGCCGGCGATCCGGGCACGATCTGCTGTCGTCATTGTGAGCATCGTCGCCGTCGTGCTCGCCGGAGTGGTCGTCGGACCGGTCTGGAGCCACGGTAGCGCGTCGACGCCCGAGCACGCACAGGTCGAGTCAGTCACCGGCAACACGACGGTGGCAGTCGCCTATACCAGTGCCAGTGGAGACTCCACGAGCGCGGTCGTCGACGGCGTCGATCCTGGCCTGTCGAACGCGGCCGACGGGTGGGCGATCGTCGAGCGTTCGTCGCTCCCGCCCGCGCTACAGGCGGTGTCGCAGACACCCGGCTCCGGAGTTGTCGGGTTCGGCGAGTGGGCGCTCGTCGGCGCGAACACGAACGCGACCGTGTCGATCGGTCAGACGACCCTGACTGTCGTTGTTCCGGCAGGACGAGATGTCGATCCGTCTCGAAAGGCCGGTTTTCTCCGGCAGTTTCTCGATCCCTACGTTCTGGATTCCGAGACACCCGAGCGAGTCGTGCTCGTCGCGGCCCCCGACGAGCTGGCCCACGAGGGTGCGATGTACGGCGACGATCGAGGGTACGTGACGATCGAGGAGTTCTGGGACGGCGACGTCGGAAGTGTCTGGATCCACGAATACATCCACGCCCGACAGAATTTCCAGTTGGGACCGGAGATGGCGTGGTTTCGCGAAGCCAGCGCCGAGTACCTGAGCTATCGCGTGCTGGAAGAACAGTACGACGAAGTCACGGAATCAGACATCCGCGAGCGCCTGACAGCGTTCCGGGATCACGAGGGTGTCGTGCTCGGGAACAGGACGACGTGGCGTGAGACGAGCGCGGACTACCACGTCGGCGCGCGGTTGCTCGCATCGATCGACGCCGAGATTAGAAACGACACCGATGGCAAATACACACTTTTTGATGTCTTCCGGGCGATGAACGATCAGAATGGGCCGATCACTGTTGACACGCTCGTCCGACTGATCGAGCAGCGAACGGGTACTGATCAATCGTGGATCAAAGCGGCGATCCGAAGCGGCAGCATGCCCGAGACGTGATCGCCATTGTGTCGGAATCTGAGAGAGTGCGCCTGAACGATTGCTGCGATGACCAGCCAGTGATTCGGATAGTTTTATGTCCCATGTCATTTAGTAACATATATGGTGAAGTGTCCGAACTGCGGCGCAACGGTCGAGGGACAGGCAGCGACATGTCACAGCTGTGGAGCAGCGTTGGGTGGTCAACAGGCACAAGGTGGTCAACAAGGACAGGGTAGTCAGCAGGGCCAACCACGACAGGGCCAGCAACCCCCACAAGGACAGGGTAGTCAGCAGGGCCAACCACGACAGGGCCAGCAACCCCCACAAGGTCAGCAGGGCCAACAGCCGCCCCAGGGTGGTCAACGACGGCAGGCTCAACAACCGCCCGGGCAGCCAGGTGGCGGGCCGGGCCGTGGCGGTCGGGGTGGTGGCGGGCCAGGCGGAAGGACCCGACGGGAGCTGCTAATGTACGGGGGCGGTGCGGCCGCCGTCGCGGTCGGTGGATACTTGACGTACGATACGTTCCTGGCTGGCGACGGTAGTTCTGGCGGCCCCGGTGGCGTTGTCAGGAACTTCTGGAACGCGATCGACAATGGAAACTTCGAGGAAGCAGAAAGTTACATCCATCCTGATTCACCACAGTCCGGCTCACTGACCGGGGGCTCAGAAACCGGGCAGTCAATGCTGGAGTCGGCGGATATTTCGGTGAGTTCAGTCCAAGTGACCAACAGAGAAGGAGATACTGCGACAGTCGAAGCTACCGTTGACATTTCGATAATGGGCGAATCGAATTCGCAATCGCAGACGTACGAACTTCGTAAGCACGAGGGTGCGTGGAAGATCTACAGCGGTGGAACGGCCTAGACGCCGTCTTCGCTAAGTGCCGGATGGCCTGCGGGTTCAATTTGGGGTGAAAGAATCTCGTGGTCCGGCAGTAAATTCTCAGAGATGCGAAAACAATCTACTTCTCATACATAATAAGTGTCAAAGAACCCTCTTGTCGGACTACTCCCCCACCGTCACGCCCGCAACCGATTCCAGATACTTCAACACGGCAGTCATATCTTCCTCGCCGTGCCCCATCGCGCTCGCAGCGCTGAACGACTCTCGGGCGGCCGCAGTCTGGGGCAGCGTCAGGCCCACGTCGTTAGCGACCTCGTTGGCGTACCGGAGGTCCTTGAACTGCAGATCGACCGGGAAGCGCGGTTCGAAGTCACGCTCGGCGATCAGTTCGCCTTTGGCACGGAACAGCGGTGAGTCGACCGCGCCGGCCTCGACGACTTGCTGCATGGCATCGAGTTCGAGTCCCTGTGCCGCGCCGAAGGTCAGCGCCTCGGCGTAGGCGCTCATCATGTCCCCAAGGAGGAGATTGACGAACAGTTTCATGCGCGCGCCGTCGCCGACATCACCACAGCGAACGACCGGCTCACCCATCGCTGCAAGAATCTCCTCGACATCATCGAGAACGGCCTCATCGCCACCCGCAAGCACGGTCAGTGTTCCTTCCTCTGCGGGGCCGACCGTTCCCGATACTGGGGCATCGACGAACCGGGAGTTCTGTGCCCGTACGGTTTCGGCCGCCGCCAGCGTCGCGTCGGGCGTGACCGTACTCATCTGAATAACGGTGTTCGTCCCGTTGATCCCGGCGAGGAGGCCATCGGGACCGTCGAGTACTGCGGCCAGCGCTTCGTCGTCGGTGACCATCGTGATCACGACATCGGCTTGCTTGCCAACCTCGCGCGGCGACTCCGCGGCGTCGATGCCAGCCTCCACGAAGGGCTCGGTCGGCCCGTCGCTGCGATTGTAGACGAGTAGTTCGTAGCCTGCGGCGTCGAGATTCCAGGCCATGGGCGCTCCCATCGCACCGAGTCCGATGAATCCGATCGTTTGCATACTGTCGACGTTTGGAAGCGGGTACACTTGAGCGTCGGGAAACGCTGATTGGTGCGGGGGCCGAACCGACGACTATGTCCGACTCTGACTGGACCGACATGCTCGCCGCCGAGCGGATGCGCGTCGATCGGAAGTTCGAAGATCAACTCGAGGCCTCGTCGTTTTCGCGCCAGCAGTGGGGGCTGGTGATGACGGCCGTCGAGTTCGAGATTGACGGTCCCGAGGATCCCGATACTGCGACCTTACGAGCGGACACGAGCAAACTATCTAGCGTGATGGCTGAGATCAAAAATCTCGGCGAGCGCGGTGGCGGTATGACCAGTCCATCGGGCGGTGTCAATTCCGGCAGCGGTGGTGGTGGCGGCATTCTGAACAAGATCGCCGGGCTGTTCGGCGGTAGCGGCGGTGGCGCACTCCAGAACGAAGCCGAGGAACTCGCCGCCGACTATACCGAGACACTGCAGGCGCATCTCGAAAAGCGCGGTCGCTGGGGGACGATCTGCAAGCAAGCCGCCAGTGAGTGATCAGTACTCGTCGCCACCGTGGAACAGCGTGAGCTCTTCGGCCTGATAGATGTTGATCAACTCGGTGACGATCTCGTCGTAGCTCTCGTCTTCGACCCGAAGGTCGTCCAGACGTTCGATCGTCTCCTCGTCGAGGTCGACTGTCGGCATAGCTGAACGATGAACGGCTGGAACAATAAATCCGCGGCTGGCACCCTATTTCGGGAACATCGAGTGGCCGGCACTGCCCGAGAGTTCGGCCAGGCCTGCGTGAACGTCGGCGATGCGCTCGCGGACGAGGCGGCCACCGACACGCGGATCGAAGTGATCCTTGTTCGGCGACCAGTCGACATCGTTGTAGAAGCTGTCGCGCAGATCTTCGACACCCTCCGGCGGGACGAGTTCGTCCCTGTGGTCGAGATAGTGATCGAACAGGGTTCGGGTGTACTCGTACTGGTAGCGCGTGTCCTTGTTCATCTTGCAGATGCCACGGCCCATCATGTCCTCGACCTGCGGCGGCTGCAGACCCGAGGATCCGTGGAGCACGAGCGGGATTTCGAGCCCGTGATCGGCCAGCGTCTCGCTGATCTCGCTGGCGAGATCGGGCTTGAGTTCGAGATCTTTCCCTTTCGCGACACCGTGCTGAGTCCCGACGGAGATCGCGAGCAGGTCCGCACCTGTGCGCTCGACGAACTCGACGGCGTCCTCGGGATCGGTGTAGAACGCTTCCTCGGCGACGATTTCGTCTTCGACGCCCTTGATCTGCCCGAGTTCGGCCTCGACGAGGATGTCGGCGTCGGCTGCCTCGACCTTGTCGACGACTTCCTTCGAGCGAGCGATGTTCTCCTCGAAGTCCTCGTGAGAGGCGTCGATCATGATCGAGGACGGAATCTCGGTTTCGATCTGCATCTCGATGAACTCCATGTCCGTCTGGTGGTCCATGTTGAGGAACACGCCGATATCGTACTGCTCGGCGATCGTATCGATGTAGTTCCCCATCGCGCGCAGGCCGGCTTCGGGATCGCCGTTGCCCGCGAAACTGCACGCGCCGGCGCTCATCTGGATGAGCAGATCGGAGTTGACCTGCGAGGCACCCTCCATCAGCCCCATCATCACGTCCGATTCGGCGATGTTGCTGGCCACCAGCCCGAAGTCCTCCTCCAGAGCCTTGTCGTACACCTGACTGAGTTCACTTCCGCCGTAGAACGGCATTCGTTGTCACCGTGTGAGCGTTTACTCGCCTCCGTAATAATGGATGCGGAACAGCCGCCGGTCGTCTCAGAAGAGACTGTCGGTGGTCACCGCCCCGACGACGCTGAAGATGGCTGCGACACTAACAGTCCGTGCGGTGACAGCCATTCTGCTCACAGGCTCCAGATCGTCGAGAAAGACTGACGGCGCGGTGATAGCAAACGCCAGCAAAGTGACCGAGCCGAACGCGACGACCATCACCGAGATGAACCGGACAGGCACGCCCAGCACCGCGGCTTCGGTCCTGGGGTCGCGGTCGTCGGCTCCATAGAGGCCACCGTAGCCGATGGCCATGACGACGGCCACGAGGAACAGACTGTGAAAGACAGTCATGTTCCGGGCCAGTTGCCATACCTCGCCTGTCACGACGAACGGCCCGGATAGCAGGAACCCACCGACGATCTGCTGGGCCGTGTCTGCCAGTTCGTGTCGCTGTCGCTCTTGCATATACCGCTAGTGTCGATTCTTTCGGATATCGTTTCGGCCCCCTCGACGAAGTCCTATGTATCATCCGACAGCGCCGCTCTCACTTCCCCCTTCGTGGCTGATTCGAGCGCTGTCTCGGCTAGCTCTCCTGCGTCGTCTGTCCGTATCTCGACGACGTTCGCCTTCACGTCCGGGATCGTGACGGCACTCATGCTCAACTCGTCGAGGCCGAGCCCGATAAGCAACTCCGTCAACTCGGGATCGCCGGCCATCTCGCCGCACATTCCGATCCAGATGTCGCCCCCGTGGGCGGCCTCGACCGCGCGATGGATCGCCCGCAGGACGGCCGGATCGGACGGATCGTGGAGGTCGGCGACGTGTTCGTTCTGCCGGGAGGCGGCCATCACGTACTGTGCGAGGTCGTTGGTCCCGATGCTGAAGAAGTCCAGCCGCTCGGCCAGCGCATCAGCGACAAACACCGCCGCCGGCGTCTCGATCATCACACCGAGTTCGGGCATCGCGTAGTCGACACCCTCGCTTTCGAGGTCCGCAGCGACTTCCTCGACGACATCGAGAGTCGCTTCGACCTCCCCGACTGTGGTGACCAGCGGGAACATTACCGCGAGAGTACCCTCGCCTTTCGCTCCGGCCCGCAGCAGTGCGCGAATCTGGATCTCGAAGAGATCGGCATCGGGACCGAGCGACCGGCGGATGCCGCGCATCCCGAGGAACGGATTGTCCTCCTCGTCGGCCTCGATGTAGGGAATCGGCTTGTCGCCACCGACGTCCAGCGTCCGGACGACGACCCGCCCCTCGGGGAAAGCGTCGAGCGCCTCGACGTACGTCTCGACCTGCTCGTCCTCGTCCGGCGGTGCCTCCCGGTCGAGAAACAGGAACTCCGTGCGGAAGAGTCCGATGGCGTCCGCGCCCTGGGCCACTGCGCCTTCGAGTTCAGCCAGTGTCCCGACGTTGGCGGCGACCTCGATCTCTTTTCCGTCGGCTGTCTCGACGCGATCGGCCCGGACCTCGACGCCGCGACGTTCACTCGCACGTTCTCGCGTCGCTTCGCTCGGGTCGACGATCACTTCGCCGGCCTCGCCGTCGACGACAACCTCGGAGTCGGCCTCGATGTCCAGCAGGTCGTCCCCAGCACTGACGACGGCCGGAATGCCGATCGAGCGCGCGAAGATCGCCGCGTGGGAAGTGCGGCCACCTTCTGCGGTCGCGAAGCCAGCGACCGCCTCGGGGTCGAGTTGTGCGGTGTCGCTCGGGGTGAGCATCTCCGCCAGCAAGACTGTGCCCTCGGGGAGTGCCGAGAGGTCGATCCGCTCGGCGTCCGCCAGGATTCGAACGAGTCGGTCCCGAATATCACGCAGGTCGTCGGCCCGCTCGGCCATCCGGCCGCCTGCGGCCTCTAGCTGTTCGATCCCCTGCTGGAACCCCTCGCGGGTGGCGTGTTCGGCGGGTAGCCCCTCGTCGATCGAATCCTCGACCGCGCCGGTGATCTGGGGGTCGTTCAAGAACTGGAGATGTGCGTCGAAGATTTCGGCCTCGCTCTCGCCGACTTTCTCGGCCGTCCGATCGCGCTCGGCCTGCAGCTCTTCCTGAGCTTGCTCGACCGCATTCTCGAAACGGCCGTGTTCGGCCGCCGCGTCGACCGACTCGGCTGCCGGCGGTTCGCCGATCTCGACGTCCTGATCGTACCAGACGACAGTTCCGACTCCCGAGAGTGGTGTCACGCCGATTCCCGAGAGTGTGCGTTCACTCATCGTACTCGTCTTCCGGTGTCGTGAGCACTGTTTCGAGGGCGTCCAGTGCTGCTTCGGCGTCCTCGCCGTCGGCGATGAGTCGAACCTCCTCGCCGTGTTCGACACCCAGGCCAGACACGCTGAGCATACTCCGAGCATTGACGGGGTCGTCGCCCTCGGTGGCGATCTGAATATCGGCGTCGAATTGGTTCGCCGTCTCGACGAACTTCGAGGCCGGTCGGGCGTGGAGCCCAGCCTCTGGGACGATCGTGATCGTGCGTTCGAACATACCTTGCTATTGGTCGGCGTGTTCGTTACCTCTTTCGGCGGCCCAGTGGCAACTTCCCCTGCCAACGATCTCGTTGTCCTCGATCTGTCAGCAAACGATCCACTCAGCGAGCAGTCGAATCGCTAGAGGTTCTCGATCTTTCGCTCGATCTCGACGACGAGTTCGTGCGCTCGTTCCGTGCCCGCTTCGAGTTCGTCCTCGATGTCGTCGCGAAGCGATTCGATCTCGGATTCGAGTTCCGAGAGCACGTCGGTCCGTTCTCGCTCGGTCTCTGCCTGTTCGTAGTTGTCGAGGTGCGTCTGGACAATCGACACCCGTTCGGTGACGAACGATTCGTCCATGGAGGTGTGTTTCACGAGCCGCTCGAAGTCCGATCGGACGTCGTCTACGTCGGGCTGTGCTGTCGAATCACCGCTCATTACGTCTCTAACACCGATGAGTATGCTAAAAAACGCCCTTCCTAATCTACGCGATGTCCTCGTGTCGCCAGTCGTCGAGATATCGACGCTGGCGGTCGGTCAGCGAATCGATCTCGATTCCGAGCGCGTCGCATTTCTTCTCGGCGACCTCGCGGTCGAGATGTGCCGGGAGTTGGTGGACGCCGGCCGGGTAGTCGTCCCCTTGTCTCGCGAGCTCCCGTGTCGCGACGAACAGCGCGGCGAACGTCGCGTCCATGATCTCGGCGGGATGACCCTGGCTGTAGGGCCCAGCCAGATTCGCCAGGGTCCCGTCGGCAAATACTTCGACCGCTCGCCCGTCCGCCAGTCGATATCTGGTCAGTCCTTCCCCGATATCTGTGACGACGTCAGCGCGCGCGGCCAGCCCGTCGACGTCGACCTCGACATCGCTGTGGCCAGCGTTACAGAGAATCGCGCCGTCCTGAAGGCGGTCGAAGTGCTCGTCGGTGATGACGTGACAGTTACCGGTTGCAGTGAAGAACAGCTCCCCGAGTTCGGCAGCCTCGACCATCGGGAGCACGCGGTGGCCGTCGACGTGCGCACGGATCGCATTGCGAGGATCGACCTCGGTGACGACCGTCTGTGCACCCAGTTCACGGGCTTTGGTCGCGATCCCACGACCGACATACCCGTACCCGGCGACGACGACAGTGCGGCCGGCGAGGCGAGTGTTGGTCGCCAGCATGACGTTCGAGAGGGCGCTTTCGCCAGTGCCGTGGACGTTGTCGAACCAGTGTTTCATCGGCGTGTGATTCACCGCGAAGACGGGAGTGTCGAGGAGACCGTCCGTCTCCATCGCCCGGGCCCGGGTCACGCCCGAGGTCGTCTGTTCGGCGACGCCGTCGATCCCGGCAGGAGAGAGTTCGGGGTCGTCGTAGAGCCTGGCCAGGAGCTCAGCGCCGTCGGTACAGAGAACGTCCAGGTCGTGTTCGAGCAACTCGCGCTGGGCGCTATCGAGGGCGTCTTCGGACATCCCCTCGCTCGCGAAGACGCTGATGTCGGGCTGGGCGTCCAGTCGGTCGACCACGTCGCCGTGGATGCTGTCGGCGTTGCTCGCCGTACAGTAAACCGTCGCACCAGCGTCTCGGATCGTCTCGACGAAGACGCCGGTCGACGGTTCGAGATGCGATGAGATTGCGACCGCGGCTCCGGATAGCGGTTCGACGTTCGTGGCAGCAAACGACGCCAGAACCGACATGTGCTCGCGGACCCGGCCGAGCGGGTCGTCGCCGTGTGCGCGTTCGACCATGCCGGCAGTCACGACACGATGCTATTATAGGCGCGTCCTAACGGCTGGTAGTGATTCCTGTCGGTCTGTTCCACATCGACCGCACGCCGGAAGAGCAAGCTCTTCCGAGCCCAGGCTCACTTCGTTCGCCAGGACGCAATCGTGCGATCGGGTGTGCAGCCATTTTCAATGGCTACTATAGCCGGTGCCGTCGTCCGACAAACGAGTACAGGCGGGGCCCAACACCGGGATTAGCCCCCGCCCTTTTGAGCGTTCCCACGCCAGCATTGGGACATGTCGCCGACGATCTCAGTCAGTGAAGCGACGCTTCGAAAACTGGACTCCCATCGCGAGGATGAGGAGTCCTACGAGGAACTCATCGTCGAACTGATCAACATCTACGAACAGGAAGGAGCGTTCACGCGCGAAGGATACGCGGAGTAGCGAATCGCGAGACGCTCCATTTCTCAAACCGGGAACACTGGCCGATCCGTCGTTCTGAGTACGCGGTCGGTCACCGAACCGACGTGCGGTTCGGCACCGCCAGCGCCGGCTCGTCCCATGACGATAACGTCGACATCGTTGGCGTCGGCGTACCTGACGATCTCTTCGTGAGGCAAGCCGCGAGTGACGGTCGTCGTCGCTTCGAGACCCCGTTCATGGGCCCGTTCGGCGACATCCTCGGTCAACTGCTCGCCCTCGTCCTCGAACTGCTCGAAGGCCAGTTCGGACGAACTGAGCGCTGGTGTCTCACCGTACCGTCGCTCGTCGACGACGTAGATCGTATGCACAGTCGCCTCCGTGCTCGCGGCCAGATCCAGGCCGTGCTCGACTGCTCGTTGCGCGCGTTTCGATCCGTCGGTCGGGAGTAACACGTCTTCGTAGTCGGGGCGGTCGGTCATCAGTCAGCCTATCGGATGGCTGGTGTTTGGCCGTCGGCCCTAATCGGTCACCAGCCACTGTGGCGGGGCCGCCGCTGGTAGGCCCTGACTTTAGAACAGTCACCGAGAGAAATTCCGGTATGTACGAGCGAGTGCTAATCCCGACGGACGGCAGCGACCACGCGATCCGGGCGGCCAGACACGGCCTGTGGCTTGCGGACACCTTCGACGCCGACGTCGAGGTCCTCACGGTCCTCGACACCCAGCGGATCGCCGGCCCCTTCGACGCCGGCGGGCTCGACGAATCGTATCTGGAACAGCTCGAAGTCGATCGCCGGGAGTACCTCGACGAGGTCGCTGCGCTCGCGCCGACGGCCAAGACCGTCGAGAAGACCGTCCTCCGGGGCCGGCCAGCGGATCAGATCCTCGAGCACGCAGCCGATACCGACGCCGACCTGATCGCGATGGGGACGCGCGGTCGGAGCGGGCTCGAACGCTACCTCGTCGGCAGTGTCGCCGAGGGTGTACTCCGCCAGTCGTCGATCCCGGTATTCACGACGCAGGCGACCGACCACGACGAGTCGCGGTTCGTCTATTCCGACGTGCTCGTCCCGACCGACGGGAGCGAGACGGCCCGGACGGCGATCGATCACGCAATCGAAATCGCGAGCGTGACCAACGGGCACGTCCACGGGCTTTCGGCGTTCGAGGCAGGCGCGATCGAAGCGACAGCCGGTCCCGACTCTGAACTCGAAGCGAGACTGCGCGAACAGTTCGAGTCGGCCGCCGAAACGGTCGCCAGGCGAGCAGGGCAAGCGGGCCTCCACGCGACCACTACCGTCCGAGAGGGACGTCCGAGAGACGCGATCGATGCGTACGTGATAGATCACGATGTCGATCTGATCGTGATCGGGACGCACGGCCGCAGCGGCCTCGAACGGTATCTCCTCGGGAGCACGACCGAATGGCTGCTCCGTCATACGGACGTCCCCGTGCTGGCAGTGCCGCCTGCCGACGTCGGGCAGGAGTGATCAACCGCTGTCGACTTCGTCACGCACGCCCTGTTCGTCCTGTCGTGCTCGTGGATCCTGCCACTGGAGGCCGCCTTTAGGCCCAGCCATTATCCGGTTCGGCTGCGACACTGGGGACGATGTACGAGACGATCCTCGTTCCGATCGACGGCAGTGATCCAGCGGAAGTCGCCGCCGAAGAGGCGATCGAGATCGCACGGCGGTTCGACGCCAGTCTCTCGTTGCTGGCTGTGCTCGAAACACCGGAATCGGCTCACTCTTCGGTCGGGACCGAACCCGATCGGGACGATCTGGACGAGCAGGTCGAGCGGGCTATCGAACGCATCGAGGCCCACGCCGTCGAGGCTGGCGTTCCTCACGAGACGCTCATCGAACGAGGCATCCCGCATGATGTCATCAGTGCGACCGTCAGCGACCGGGATGCAGAGATGGTCGCGATGGGGACTCATGGCCGAACCGGCGTCGAGCGGATCTTGCTGGGGAGCGTGACCGAGCGAGTTCTCCGGACATCGTCGGTCCCGGTTCTGACGGCCCACGAGAGGGATGATGTAGGCGTGTTCGACGACATCCTCGTCCCGACGGACGGGAGCACCACCGCCGATCGGGCGGCCGATCACGCGCTCGCACTCGCAGAACGCGACGGCGCGACCGTCCACGCCCTCTCGGTGGTCGACGTGCAGGCGATGGCGTCCGGCCTCGACATGGGTGCCGGACTGCCCGGCGTCGTCGAGACGCTGACCGACCAGCGCGAGGACGCCGTCGCCGCCGTTCGCGACCGGGCCGAAGACCGTGGGATCGACTGTGAGACGGCCGTTCTCGAAGGGGGGCCAGTCAAAGCCATCGGCGACTACGTCGACGACAACGGGATCGACATCGTGACGATGGGGACTCACGGCCACAGCGGGATCGAACGACTCCTGCTCGGTAGCGTCGCCGAGCGGACGATCCGGACGAGCGATGTCCCGGTGTTGGCCGTCCCGCCCGAGAGCGAGTGAGGAAGTAGTATCGACGACAGCGCACCCCAGCCCGACCGATTTTTACCCCCGACGGGCCACGATTCGAGCATGGCCGGGAGCGACTCATCCGCGGGGGAGATCGACGGCGAGAGTGGCGTCAGTGCGGACAATCCCTACATTCACGAGCCCGACACGGACTTTCGTCCAGTCGACGACCTCTCCGCAGCGACGGCCGAACAGCAAGCCGCCCACCTGCGGGAGGCGATCCGGTTTCACGACTACCGCTACTACGTGTTGAACGACCCGGTCATCGCCGACCGGACCTACGACGCGCTGTTCGCACGTCTCGATGCGCTCGAAAGCGAGTTCGAGATCCAGTCTGAGGACTCACCTACACAGCGTGTCGGGGGCGAGCCACTGGACGAACTCGGGACCGTCGAGCACGTCGTCCCGCTCCTCTCGATCGATTCCAGCGGTGACGCCGAAGCGGTCCGGGAGTTCGACGAGCGCGTCCGACGAAACATCGACGCTGAGGATGTCGAGTACGTCTGCGAGCCCAAATTCGACGGCCTCTCGGTCGAAGTGATCTACGTCGACGGCGTCTACCAGCGCGCCGCGACCCGCGGTGACGGCGAAACGGGCGAAGATGTCACTGAGAACGTCCGCACCATCGGCTCGGTCCCGCAACGACTCCGGGGCGATTATCCCGGCTATCTCGCCGTCCGCGGGGAGATCTACATCCCACGGCCTGCCTTCCACGCGTACAACCGCGAGCGCGTCGAGCGCGGCGAGGACCCATTCGCCAATCCCCGCAACGCCGCCGCGGGGACGCTCCGCCAGCTCGACCCGAGCGTGACCGCCGAGCGCCCGCTCGACTGTTTCTTCTACGACGTACTCGCGGCGGGCGCAGAGGAGTCCGTCGCCGAAGGCGCGACCGCCTCCAGCGGCGCGATCGGCTTCGCGGGGCTGGACACCCACTGGGACGAACACGAAACACTCCCGGAGTGGGGCCTGAAGGTCAACGACGCCTGCCGGCTCGCCGACTCCATTGAGGAAGCCATCGACTATCGCGACGAACTGCTGGAGCGCCGGGACGATCTGGACTACGAGATCGATGGCGTCGTCCTGAAGGTGAACGACCGCGAGCACTGCGAGACGCTCGGAACGACCGCCCGACACTACCGCTGGGCCTACGCCTACAAGTTCCCACCTCGAACCGAGCAGACGACCATCTCGGATATCTTCGTTCAGGTCGGCCGCACGGGAAGGTTGACGCCGGTCGCGCTGCTCGAACCCGTCGACGTCGGGGGCGTCACAATCTCGCGGGCCAGCCTCCACAATCAGGCCGAGATCGAGGAGATGGGTGTGAACATCGGCGACGAGGTCCGCGTCGAACGCGCGGGCGACGTCATCCCGTACGTCGCCGAGGTTGTCGAATCACATTCGGAAGATTATTTCAGAGTTCCCGGGGAGTGCCCGGTCTGTGGGAGTCCCGTCGAGCGCGAGGGCCCGCTGCACTTCTGTATCGGCGGGCTCAGCTGCCCGGCACAGTTGAAACGGGCTGTCGAACACTACGCCAGCGACGCCGGCCTGGAAATCGAGGGAATCGGCGAACAGGCCGCCGACACCCTCGTCGAGGCGGGGTTGGTCGAAGACGATGTCGCAGACCTCTACGATCTGACTGTCGAGGATCTGGCGAGCCTGGAGGGGTGGGGCGAGAAGAGTGCCCGGAAGGTGATCGACCAGCTTGAGAACTCGAAGTCGCCCGAACTGGCGACGTTCCTCTCGGCGATCGGCATTCCCGAGGTGGGGGCCACGACGGCCCGGGCGCTCGCCCGTCACTTCGGCTCGCTCGACGCGGTGATGAGCGCCTCCGAGGACGAACTGCAAGCGGTCGAAGACGTCGGCCCGGTCGTTGCCGGCCACATCCACGAGTTCTTCGAGAGCGAGCGCAACCGTTCGGTGATCGAACGCCTCCGCGAGCGCGGTGTCGAACCGCAGACGGCCGCCCAGACGGGCGGCGACGAACTCGCCGCCCTCACCTTTGTCGTCACCGGCAGTATCGACGGCTGGACCCGCGACGAGATCGAGGCCCTGATCGAGCGCCACGGCGGGTCGCTCACGGGCAGTGTCTCCGGGAACACCGACTATCTGGTCGTCGGGGCGAATCCGGGGTCGACGAAACGCGAGGACGCCGACGCAAACGACGTGCCCCAGATCGACCCCGAGGAATTCTTCGCGGTGCTTGAAGACCACGGTGTGGAGGTCGACAGATGAAGTACGTAGGTTGTCGGTGACCGAGTTCGCGAGCAAGAGCCTCGTGGCACAAAGTCAGTAGGCTGGTCCCTTTCGGTGGCTGATCGACGATGTGGTTCCATGAGTGAAATGGAACGCAGAGAACTGTTGAAAGTCGGCAGTGCGACCGCCGCCTCGGCCACGCTCGCGAGTAGCCTCGTCTTCTTCGGCTCGGAAGAAGCCCTGGCAGCCTCGGGGCTCACAGCCAGCGATGTCTCAGTTTCGACCACCGACGGCGAACTGAACACGCTCACGCTCGCGCCGGATATCACCGTCTCCTGGGACGGCCAGGAAGCGAAGGTGTCGACAGTGGAGGTGACCTGGAAGGTCAAGACCAGTTCGACCAGCGAGACGACTGTCGGCCAGACGCCATACAGTTTCGATGTCTCTTCACCGTCGAAAAGCGGATCGATCGACAAGGCGCTCTCGACGATCAACCTGCTCTCGAACAACGGCGGGGCGCTCACGGGGTCGAACTTCGACGCCACGACCGACGGTGGATCCAACACGACCGACGTGACGATCTCGATGGACGCGACGGTCAAAGACTCCAACAGCAACGTCCTCGCCCAGAAGACGGACATCCTCGGGCCGGCCACCTACTCGGTCACGGTGACCAACGAGTCGTCGTCACTCTCCTCTTCGGGGACGGCCAATACCTCCGGTTCCTAGATTAGGACGATCTTTTTTCGATCGGGCCGCGTCTTCTCCGGATACCAATGTTCACAGACAGGGCCGACGCTGGCGAGCAACTCGCCGACGAGCTGGTCACGCGTGGGACTGAGGCCGACCTCGTACTGGGGATTCCGCGCGGCGGACTTCCCGTCGCCAGGCCCGTCGCCGAACGCCTCGGCGCGCCGCTGGACATCGTCGTGGCCAAGAAAATCACGCTTCCGGACAATCAGGAGTACGCCATTGGCGCGGTCACCGCCGGGGGTGAGGCGTGGTACGACACCGCCGTCGTCGGCCGACTCGGCGTCGAAGAACCACAGCTTGACGTACAGGAACAGCAGGCCAGAGACCGCGCTCGCGAGAAAGAAGCGGCGTTCCGCGACGGTCGACCAGCCCCCGAGTTCGAAGACAAACGCGTCGTAATCGTCGACGACGGCATCGCGACCGGCGCGACGATGCGGGCCTGCGTCCGCGCGCTCGTCGAGGCTGGTGCGAGCCGCGTGATCGTCGCCGTCCCGGTCGCTTCGCCGAGTTCGGTACAGGAACTCCATCTCGAAGCCGACGAAGTCGTCGCCCTCCAGACGCCCGAGAGCTTTCGCGCCGTCGGGCAGTTCTACAGGGATTTCGGACAGGTCTCGACTGCAGAGGCCGTCGAGTACCTCGAACAGACATCCACAGCGGAGTGACTACGAGCGGATCTGCGTGCCGGCGTCGCCGTCGACGGCGGCGTCGATCTCCTCAAGCGACGTGACGACCGCTCGCTCGCCGCCCGCGTCGAGAAAGTCCAGACAGGCCTCGACCTTCGGTTGCATGCTCCCCTCTGGGAACTCGCCCCGGTCGAGCGCCCGGCCCAACACCTCGGCCTCGATCTCCTCGATCAGTTCCTGATCTGCGGTTCCGAAGTTTCGGTAGACGTACTCGACATCCGTGGCCATCACCAGACAGTCGGCGTCGACCTCGTGAGCCAGCAGACTCGTCGTGTAGTCCTTGTCGACGACCGCCGCGACGCCATCGGTCCCATCGCTGTCGACGACTGGGACGCCGCCACCGCCGCCACAGACGACCGTCGCACCCTGCTCGATCAGGCCCTGAATCTCGTCAGATTCCAGCACCTCCTGAGGGCGTGGCGAGGGGACGAGTCGCCGATACGCACGCGCACCATCCGGCCGTTTGACTGGTCCCGTCTCGAAGGATTTTGTGGCGGCTTCGGTCTCGGAATAGTAGGGTCCGATCGGCTTGGACGGATTCTCGAAGTCGGAATCGTCGGGATCGACGCGCACTCGGGTCAGGACAGTCACCACACGATTCTCGATTCGATCGTCGAGTTCGCCGGCGAGCAGATAGCCGATCTGGGCCTGTGTCTCCGCGACGAGGACATTCAGCGGTCGCTCAGGAGCCTCGACCTGTTCTTGCTGGAGGAGGAGGGTGCCGACCTGCGGGCCGTTGCCGTGAGTGAGAACCACGTCGTGGCCCCGTTCGGTGAGTTCGTGGATCGGCTCGACCGTTTCGCGGATGCGTGCTCGCTGGTCAGCGACAGTCGGGTGCTCGCCGCTGGCGATGGCGTTGCCCCCGAGGGCGATCACCGTTCGCATGCGCTCCGATTACGGCCGTCCGAACTAAAGTCCGGGAGATAATCCCGCTAGTCGCGCAGGTCGGGACTCGGCGGCCGTGATCGCTTGTGCATCGAGGACTGCCACATCTCGCGCAGATGGGTGACCGTTTCGCGGTCGATATCGGTCTGGTCGGCGATCTCTGCGCCTGTTTGTTCCTCGTCGACGAGCCGTCTCAACACACGGTCGATCGTCTCGTATGCGACGCCAATCTCGCTTTCGTCGGTCTGGCCCTCCCAGAGCTCCGCGGTCGGCGTCTTCTCGATGAATCTCTCGTCGAGATCGATGTAGCGGGCCACTCCGGGGATTTCGGTCTTGTACAGATCTCTCATGGGCTGGACATCGACCGCGCCGTCGCCGTACTTCGTGAAGTATCCGAGCAGACTTTCGGAGCGGTTGCCTGCACCGAGCACGAGAGAGTCGTGTTCGTTGGCGACGGCGTATTCGACGACCATCCGTGCCCGCGCTCGCACGTTCCCGAGCGTGCGCTGCCCGGGCTCGAAGGGGAGTTGCTCGTCGAACGCGTCGACGATCGGCTCGATCGAACGCTGTTCGTACTCGATGTCCAGATCCGTACAGAGTTCCCGTGCGTCGGCCATGTGACGCTCGCTACTCGGACGGCCGGGCAGGACGAGTCCGTAGACGGAATCCGATCCGACGGCACGCGCGGCGAGCCTGGTCACCACGGCCGAATCGAGGCCGCCGCTGACGCCGACGACGTACCCTTCAGCCCCCGCAGATTGGAGACTGTCGGCGAGAAATCCTTCCATGCGTGCTACTACCTCCGGAACGTCGACCATACCGGGACATCCTTGAGTATCGTGAAAGGTTCAGGGGCTACGCGCGACCCGAATTTGGACCGCGATACAAGGGCCGACTGCTCGAAGAGAAGGCTATGCAAGTCGGCATGTTCGCCCCGCACGAACAGCACAGTCCGGACCACCTCGCTCGGATCGCCCAGCGAGCCGAACGCGCCGGTCTCGATTCGATCTGGACGAGCGACCACTTTCACCCCTGGTGGCACACCGGTGCGGAATGTGGCGCGGCCTGGCCGTGGCTCGGCGCAGCACTCGAACGCACCGACGAGATCCGTATGGGGACCGGCGTGACCGCGCCTATCGGCCGCTATCATCCGGGACTGATCGCACAGAACGTCGCGACGCTCGGCGCGATGTATCCCGGCCGTGTCCACGTCACGTTCGCGACCGGCGAGGCGCTCAACGAGCGGCCGCTGGGGTTCGAGTGGCCCGACTATCCCGAGCGCCGCCGCCGGCTGATCGACGCCTGCGAGATCTATCACCGCCTGTTCGAGGGTGGCTTTCAGGATTACGACGGTCATTACTGGGATCTCGATACCGCGCGACTCTACACGCTGCCCGAGCAACGGCCCCCGATGTACGTCGCCGGCAACGGGCCCAAAACCGCGGAGGTCGCGGGTCGCTACGCCGACGGCTTCCTGACGCTGGTCGACATCGACACCTATCAGGACGAACTTGTCCCCGCACTCGAAGCAGGAGCCGAGCAAGCCGGACGCGACCCCGACGAGATCAAACGGATCAAGCAGGCGTCGGTCGGCTACGGCACGGATTACGAAACCGCACTGGACGCCGTCGAATTCTGGACTGGATCGATGGCTGTCGATTTCTCCGAGGATGTCTCTGACCCCCGTGAGATTCAGGAGCGAGCGCAGTCGACCCTCTCTCGACAGGAATGGCGTGACTGGGGGCTCGTCACGAGTGACCCGGCCGATATCGCCGAGTTGATCGAGCAACATACTGAGGCTGGATTCGACGAGGTAGAACTGTTAGCATCGACGCCTGACCTCGAACACTTCGTGAATGTGATCGGCGAGTCGGTCCTCACCGACCTGTCGCTCGCACGCGTCTGAGAGTCGTTGCGGTATCGATCGACTGATCCGAGCACACGGCGCGTCACCTGTCGAACGGATCACGCCGTCGCCATCGCGTAGAGATCTTCGAGCGCCTGTCTGGCAGCCTTCTCCCTGATCTCGCTTCGTGATCCCTCGAAGTCGTAGCCCTGGACGCTGACCGTTTTCTCCTTTTGCCCGTCGCGGGCGCTGACGACACCGATGTAGACAGTTCCGACTGGATCGCCGCGGTCGTTCGTCGTCGGGCCGGCGATCCCCGTCGTCGAGAGGCCCCAGGTCGTGCCGGCTGTCTCCTGTGCGCCACGGGCCATCTGCTCGGCGACGGCCCCGTTGACGGCCCCGACCTCTTCGAGTACGTGTTGCTCTACGGATAGCTCCTCGTGCTTGGCCTCGTAGGTGTAGGTGACCAGCGATCGATCGAAAAAGTCACTCGATCCCGGGACAGCCGTGACGAGTGCGCCCACGAGCCCGCCGGTGAGCGACTCGGCAACCGCGAGCGTCTCGCCGGCCTCGGTGAGCGTGTGTGCGACCTGCTCCTGAATCGGGGGCTCGCCTTCGAACTGGTGCACTGTCATCGCCCCCCTGCCGAACAGGCTCTGGCCGCCTGAAGGGGCGGTCGTGTCCGTGTCGTCGGTCGGGCCATCGTATCTTCGAGAGTGTCGCCCAGAACCGTAGCCATTGGGGTCGGCACCGGGGTCGGTTCGCGTCCGCCTGATCTGTCGGCCGGACCTGCCGAAGGAGGTTCGAGCTACACAATTAGGGGCTGTTTATACTATATCTGGAGGGTGAGTAGTCATTGCGGGTCGATCGAATCGGCCCGACATCCCGAAGCCATCACCCACGGCGGGAGTCGACGTGACAGACTGGACCGTCTCCCACACCCCACGACATGGTGACTGCCCGGCGGTTCGGCGAGGGGCTGACACTCCCCACCCCTCGTCCGTGCCCGGGTGCCACTCCGTTTTTGACTGATTCAGTCACCAGCATCATCGATCGGTAATCCGAGTTCGAACACCGTGCCACGTGGCTCGTTGTCACGAATGCGAACCTCGCCGCCGTAGTTCTCGACGACATCTTTGACCAGATACAGGCCGAATCCCGAACCGTCGCTGTCGGTTCCGCGCTCGCCGCGCTCGAAGATCGACTCACGTCGCTCCGCCGTGATTCCGGGACCGTTGTCCGCGACCCGGACGACGACCATGTCCCCCTGGCGGTGTCCATCGATGTGGATCCGGGGTGGAGACGCGTCGTTGTGGTCGATAGCGTTGCTGAGTAGATTGACGAACACCCGATCGAGCAGCTCGTCGCCCTTGACAGCGACCGATGGGATGTCGCTGTACTCGACCTCGACATCCGGATAGGCCTGTCGTGTCGTCCGGACGTGTTTTTCGACGAGTGGCGCGAGTGCGACGGCTTCGAGCGTGTGCTCGTCATCGAGGACCGACTGCATGTACGTCCGCATCGTCCGAACGAACGCTTCCATCTCCTCGACCCGGTCCAGCGCGACTGTGAGATGTTCCTCGTGGCTGTCGTCCTCGAAGTCGACCTCCCGATCGAGCATCCCGAGTCGGGCCTGGAGTAACGAGAGATCCCCGAGCGTGTCGTGGCGAAGCGTTCGATTGACGAACTCCAGAATATCCCGCTCGTCCTGGATCGTTTCCTCGCGCTCGATCCGTCTGAGGGTCTTCTCGAGATACGTGCTGAATAGCTCTATCGTCCTCGCTTCGTGGGACTCCAGGGGCCGACCGACGAACTCGATACGCCCGCGAGTTCCGATCTCGAATATTGCGACGGGCTGTGTCTCGTCGCCTCGCATGGTCGTGGCATCGTCCTGCTGGCCGGTGGCGTCGACGACTTCCGCCCCGTCGACGACGATCCGGAAGGCAGCGCCGTCGGTCACATCCTCGATAGCACCGTCGATTAGCTGGTACGCCTGGGGGCGTGTAGACGCATTTTCGAGGTCGCTCGCCGCCCGGTAGAGCAACTGGAGTTGCTCGTTGATGGCCGCGTTCTGGGTCGCCTTCTGCTGGAAGAGTTCGGATCGAACGGTCGAAACACTGAGGCCGAACGCGACGACTGCACCGACGAGGACGCCGTTGAGGGCGAGCACGATTGGCTTGAGCGCGCCCATGACGAGCAATTGTACGAGCACTGCCCATCCGATGAGGACTGTGACCACGCCGGTCGCAAGCAGTGTCCGGCGTGTGACAGCCGTGACCAGATCGGTGTCCCAGTCAGTGCGGACGAGCCAGATGCCGCCGCCGACCAGCACCGCGGCCAGGGCCACGAACATGATGTTCTCGACGAGCGTGGACGTAAAGCTCCAGGACAGGCTGCTCGTATCGTCCCACATGTCGTACAGTGGAACCGAGAGCAAGAGCCAGCCGATGAGACTGATACAGCCACCAGCGAGATACCGACGAAATCGATCTTCCCACACCAGATTGTCCATCACTGGACTGTTCACTAGCAATTCCACAAAAAAACCAGTCCTAACCGACAGCAGTGTCCACTCCGAGTAGTCACTCCACCCGCGGGATACAGAGGACGGGAACGTCACTCTGGCGGAGCGTTCGCTCGGTCGTACTGCCCAGCAAGTGGCGTTTCAGCCCCGATCGCGCGTGTGTGTCCATGATGACCAGATCAGCGTCGATCTCTTCGGCACACGAGACGACCTCACTCGCCGGTCGACCGACACGGGTCTCACGGGAAACGGGCACGTCACGCTGGGCGGCGAGACTCTCCAGTGTCGTGGCCGGATGCTCGGTGTCTTCGAGGAATACCTCTGTGACCTCCTCGGCCGAGAGTTTCGTCGAGACCGGTGTCGCCCGTGGATCGGCGACGAACAGCCCGACGACTTCGCCCCCGTGGATCGCGGCGAGGTCGACTGCCCGCCGCTCGGCGGTGTCGTCCCTGGAACGACGTTTCGTTGGCACCAGAATCGTCTCGAACATACGCGAGATAATGCTCTTATAGACCAATAAAACGCCGCCCAGGAACAGCCAAGGGTCAGGAGGAACTCCGACAGCGCCCAGGTCCTGGAGACATCGTCGGATTCACACCAGCTGCGTCCGGGCTGGGCCACGCGGCAGTTCGCGGTCGACCGGCGGAAAACGTATCCGAGAGATGGTTGTTAGTCTGCTCATTTATCCACGTCAGAACGGAAACTAAAACAGAACCTTCGCATGTTGATCGCGACGGTCGTCGTACTCGCGGGTCTCCTGGCCGTCGCAGTGCTCTCACAGCGGCGCGACTACCGACTCGGTGGCGTGATGGTCCTCCCACTGCTCGCGATCTATACCTTTCGCGAACTCTTCTCGCCCGTCGTATTCGTCCTCGCTACCGGTGCATCCTTCGCCGTACTGTGGGGGTTGCGAGAGTACACGCTCACCCACGGTCGGCGTCTCTTTCTCGCCTCAGTCGTGGTCGGCGCAGTCGCCTCTCTGATCGTCACGTTCGCTCTTTCGTCGCTATTTCCGGAGCGCATCGACTATCAACACGCGGAGATCGTGGGGAGCATCTTCCCCGGGATCGCGGCGTACAACTTCATGCGCGTCGACCCAGATCATCGTCGCCGGGATCTCGCGGCGACGATCGTCACGTATCTGCTGTTGGTTGCCCTGGGCACCGTCAGCCTCGTCGCGCTCTCGGGTTTCAAGACCGGGCTTCCAGCCTTCCTCTATCTCCCTACCAGTGATGTCGTCTCGACACTCTCACTGCAGCCAGTCGGTGAACCGGCGGCCCGTGTCGTCCCCGAGTGGCTCACAGTGGCGCTGCTACTCCTCGACGTCGCTCTCTACGAGTTCGTCCGCGCTCGATACGATCTGCGCCTCGCAGGCGTCATCCTCGTCCCATTGCTTGCTGTCTTCTCCGTCCGGTTCGGGATGTCGGCGTTCGCGTACGTTCTCGGTGCGACAGCCGTGTTCGCGATCATCTCGATCGTCCACTGGGTGACGCTGCTCTATGGGCGAAACCTCCTGGCCATCGGGCTCGTCTCGGGGTTGCTGTTCGGCGTCGGAATCGGGACGCTGACTGGAGCGAGCGCGCCGGGAATCGTCGTCTTCTTCATCGGCATTTTCACTGGTATCGGTGCGTACAATCTCCACCGGACAGCACCGCGAAACCGCACGGCGAGCATCAGGCTCTCTGCGGGCTTATTTGTCATCTTTTATGTCGTCCTGCTGGCGTTCGTCGACCCTCCGACATCCGCGTTCGCGCACCCACCCAACCTACTGTATGCCGTCGCGGGCACGGTCGTTCTGGGGCTGGCCGGCCTGACAGTCTGCAGACTCGAACGCTCGATCCCGGACGGGCAGGCCTTCGCCCGCGAGTCGGTCTTCGCGTCGGCGGACGTCGACGGCGCGTCGATTACTGACTCACCTCTCATCGCGACGGAGGGCGAGCAGTCGTGACGGGACCGCTCGGCAGTCTCGCCCGCAAGGCGAGCCGACTGTTAGGCGACGTTCGCCACTTCACGGGGCGCGGTCGGGCCCACTTCGAACGGGTCGAGTCGGTCCCCCACCGCGTCACCGTCTCCGGCGTGCGGGGGAAGTCGACGGTTGTCCAGTGGCTGAACGAGGCGCTCGTCGACCGCGGTCTGGAGACCTACGCCAAGGAAACGGGCAACCATCCGATCTCCTACCATAATCTCGACGCCGACGAGATTGAACGCGAGGGCGTCACCCGCCTCTACGAGAACGAGCGCGAACTCGCCGACTACTGGCCCGTCGACGCCGTCGTCGCCGAGAACCAGGGCATCCGGGAGTACACCACGCGCCTGGCAAACGAGCTGTTCGATCCGCAGGTGGTTGTCCTGCTGAACGTCCGGCGCGACCACCAGTCGACGCTCGGGGCGACACTGCCGGACATCGCACGGGTGTTCGCCCGGACAGTCCCCGAGGACGCACATGTCGTCAGCGGCGACCGAAACGACGCCATCAACGGCTACCTCCGCCGGGAGTTCGAGGCACAGGGCATCGACTTCACGGTTGCGAAACCCGATCCAGACGGTCCGTTCGTCGATGTCTTCGGCGCTCGCTCGGCGCTGGTGGTCGACGAAGCCCTGCGCATCCTCGGACTCGATCCTCTCTCGGCCGAGACCATCGAGTCGCTCGTCACCGACCTCCACAGCGAGTGGTCGTGGAACCGACTCCGGGGTGGTGGCCTCGTCGCCAACGGGGCGATGATGAACGACATCGAATCGACGGAACTGCTCAGGCAGTATCTGGTCGAGCGTCTCGACGACCCGACCGTCACACCGTTCGTGTTCACGCGCCGCGACCGCGCGGGACGGACGGCGGCGTTCGTCCACTACGTGGACTGGCTGACCGAAAACGGTCTGGCCGGGCGCGTTCACGCTGCTGGTTCACATGCCGAGACCTTCCGCCGAAACGTCGACGCCGAGGTCGTTACGTACGACGAGGAGAGCGAGGTCGCGTCAGCGACCTCGGAAAGCCGGGCGGCCGGAGCCGCGAGGCAGAGTACGGCCGACGCCGAGCAGGTGCTCGACGCTTGCCTCGATGAAGGAAATCCCGTGTATCTCGTCGGCAACACCGTCCACGACTTCATGCGCGACCTCGAAGACGTGCTGGCCGATCGAACGATCGAGTGATCACTCCTGGGGGTAGGTGTAGGCCAGCACCTCGGTCGCGTCGGCGTCGACGACCACAATCGTGTCGCCCGCGTCGTTCCAGACGGCGCTGGACCGTCCCCAGTAGAGATCCGTCTCCGTGGTGTCGCCAGCACCCGTGTGCAGGCGGACCGTCTCGCCAGCACTGAGTGTGAAGCCGTCGGGAATCCCGAACGAGTGGCCGGCGTCGTCTCGGATGGTCCAGCCGCCCACTTCGAGCGAGTCGTCGCCGTCGTTCTCGAACGCGACGTATTCATCGGCGACGGCGTCACCCCCCGGAACGGCGTTGATCTCCGAGACGACCAGTTGCGGTGGGTCCCGACCGACGTTGTCGAAGCCACCGGGGCGGACGGTATCCCGGCCCCTGAAGAACGTTTTCTCGCCTGCCTTACCGACCAGATAGCCGTAGGCCGATTCGAGCGTGAACTTCGCGGCCCTGGCCCTGTAGACGAGGTAGAGCGACCCTTCTCTCCGTTCATATTGCTGTGGCTGGGCAGCGTTCTGGCCCGCGAGATACGCTCGCGATCCGAAGTTGACCGCGTAGTTGCCCGGATCGAGGTCGTCGGGATGAATCCACTCGCTGTCGTCAACGCCATCCGGTGGTGGTCTGACAGCCACCGTGAGATCCTCGTTCGCGTACGGATCGAACTCGTTCGGATCGCTGTCGGGCATAATCTCGACGTTGGCCTGTTTCACCTGTCGGTCGCCCGTCGGCTTGATCTTCGCCGGCTTCTCGCGAACGAGTTCGTACCTGTCGAGGTCGCCCGGATCGCCGGAGAGGAATCGCCAGGAATCGACGCCACTGAAGGTCCTGGGATTCACGCTGATCGTGAAGTCCTGCCTGTCGAGGACCCCCCAGTACGCGCCGCCGTCGGTCGTGTTCTTGCCCCACTGCCACTCGACGACCTGATTGCCGCCGTCCCAGGGTTCGAAGTCGTCGCTGACCCGTCTCGGGTCGTCGCGGACGGCCCACTCGCCCTGCTCTCTGCTGAGACCGGAGAAGGCGAGCCTCGCGGTGCCGCCGTGGTCGACGTCCGGACTCCCGTGGAGGAAGACCAGTGAGGCGTCGACGGGGCCGTCGTAGACGAACAGCCGCGAGGCGTCGTCGTCTTCGATCAGGTCTGCTGGCGGGTCGGCGCTCGTGTCCTGATAGTCGTAGAACTCCTCGACGTTCGTGTCTTCGAGCGAGAGCGGGTCGATCTCGTACCGCAGGTAGCCCTGCTGGAGGAGGTAGGTCTGTTCATCGCTGGGCTTCGAGCCGGACGAGGTCATGTAGACGCCGGTCCCGGCGAGGGCGAGCGCACTGAGGACACCCCCGCCGAGGAGGAACTCCCGGCGGCCGATGTCGACGCCACTTTCGTCGCTGTTCGGGGAACTCATTCTGTCGACAGGATCTCGGCGGTCACGCAGGAAAGGAGGGCGACCAAAGCATGTAGGCGGGGCTCGGTCAGCGCTCCAGCCGGTCAGCGTAGCGTTCGAGCAGTGCATCGAACGAATCGTCGTGCAACTTGATCTCGTACGCGACGTCTACAATGGGAACGTCGACGTCCAGCAACTGTCCGAGGTCGTGGGGCGTCCCCGCCAGCACGAGATCACAGTCGACGTTTTCGATCGTCCGCTCAAAATCTCGGATCTGGTCGTCGCTGTATCCCATCGCCGGGAGCACGCGGTTGAGGTGAGGGTACTCGGCGAGCGTCTCGGCGATCGAGCCAACCGCACTCGAACGGGGATCGACACGCTCGGCCGCGCCGTACTGTTCGGCGGCGACGGCGGCCGCGCCCTCGCTCGTCCCGCCGTGGGTCAACGTCGGGCCGTCCTCGACGGCCAGCACTCGTGCACCCTCGATCCGGTCGGGGTCGTCGACAGTCACGACGGAATCGGCGTGGACGATTTCGACACCTGGAGTGGCGCGCTCGGCGTTCTGGACGACGGTCTGGATCCCCTCCTCGGTGGCACTATTCTCCTTGTTCAGCAGGACGATGTCGGCCAGTCGGAGATTCGTCTCGCCGGGATGATACCGACGCTCGTCGCCTGCCCGGAGCGGGTCAGCGAGCACGACGTGCAGGTCGGGTTCGAAAAAGGGGAGTTCGTTGTTGCCGCCGTCCCAGAGGAGGATATCGGCCTCGGACTGGGCTGTGTCGAGGATCGCCTCGTAGTCGACGCCGGCGAAGACGACGTGGCCCGAATCGACGTGCTGTTCGTACTCCTCGCGTTCCTCGATGGTGACGCCTGCGTCGTCGAGATCGGCGTGGGAGGCGAATCGCTGGACGCGGTTTTCCAGCAGGTCGCCGTAAGGCATCGGCTCACGAACGATCCGAACTTCCTGCCCCCGTCTTTCGAGGGCGTCGGCAAGAGCGCCCGTCGCCTGGGACTTCCCACAGCCCGTCCGAACGGCGTCGACAGCCAGCACGGGCACGTCGGCGTCGAGTTGCATCCGTTCGGGCCCGACGAGCCGAAAGTCCGCACCCGCCGCCATCGCACGCGAACCGACGTGCATGACGTGTTCGTGGGAAACGTCCGAGTACGAGAAGACGACCTGATCGACCTCGTGGGATTCGATCAGGTCTTCGAGCTGGGATTCGGGTTCGATCGGGATACCGTCGGGATAGCCAGGTCCGGCGAGTTCGGGTGGATAGCGACGGTCGGTTCCGGCGTCGAGTTCCCCGAGGTTCTGTCCCGGAGCGCGTGTGAACGCGACGACCTCAATCTCCGGGCGGTCGCGGAAGACGACGTTAAAGTCGTGAAAGTCACGGCCGGCAGCGCCGGCGATCAGGACACGCATTACTGTTCGACCTCCGTCGGGGCAAGAAAACAAACGCAAGCCTAATCAAACGGTGGGCCCGATTACCCCCCTGGTATATGTGTCACGCAGGATTGCATTCCACATATGACCACAGTGCTCGTGGCCGATGACGACCAGGAACTCCTCGAAATGTACGACCTCTGGCTGTCGAGTGTTCAGGGGGTGACGGCCCGGACAGCCACCGACGGCGACGAGGCACTCGAACGGCTCGACGAAAGTATCGACATCGCGGTCCTCGACCGACGGATGCCCGAGACGAGTGGTGACGAGGTCGCTGAAACGATTGCAGCGACCTTTCCCGACTGTACCGTTGTGATTGCCAGCGCCTTCCAGTCCGACGGGAACATCGACGAACAGACCTACGACCGCTATCTCACGAAACCAGTCGGCCGTGACGAACTCCTTGAGACGATCGACGCGACGGCGAGTACCTCCCTCCAGATGAGTACGTGAGGTGGGTGTCTGCTCGACCGCTGTGGAAGGGGATGGCCACGGATTTTATTATCTCAGACATAGAACGACAAACAATTTCCGATATGGGCAGCCCTACAATCGAAACCGACCGGAGCCCGTCGATTCGCAGCGTTGCGTCCGGCGTCGGTGCCAACGCAGTCGAATCGAGTGGTCGCTCCGAATCTCTCACCCAATCAATATGAGTGACGTGCATGCGACAGCGACAGACGTACTCGAACGGATCGACGACGCGTTCTTCGCGCTCGACGAGCAATGGCGGTTCACCTACCTCAACGAGCAGGCCGAAGACGTGCTGGACGTCGACCGCGAGGATATCCTCGGCGAAGTCGTCTGGGAGGCGTTCGAACCCGCCGTCGGGACGGCATTTCAGGAGGAGTACGAACGAGCGATGGCGACACAGCAGCAGGTCTCCTTCGAGGAGTACTACCCGCCGCTTTCGGTATGGCTCGAGGTCACCGCTTACCCCTCGGAGACGGGGCTGTCGGTGTACTTTCGGGACGTGTCCGACCGGGTCGAGCGCGAGCAGGAACTCGAACAGTACGAGACGATCGTCGAGACGGTCGAAGATGGTATCTACGTCGTCGACGCGGATGGGACGTTCACCATGGTCAACGACGCCTACGCCGAGATGCTGGGATACGACCGCGAGGAACTTCTCGGGTCGAACGTCTCGATGGTCGTCGACAGGGAGACGGCCGAGCAGGCGGCCGGCCTCGAAGCCGAACTGCGTACAGGAACGCGCGACACGGCTTCACTCGAAGGGACGATGTACGGTAAAGATGGTCGCGAGATCGAGGCCGAGGCGACATTCTCGTTGCTGCCGACAGGGAACCGCGTCGGCGTCGTCAGAGACATCACCGACCGCATCCAGCGCGAACACGAACTCCTTCGAGTACGCGACATGCTCGAACAGACCAAGCGTATCGCCGATGTCGGCGGTTGGGAGATCGATCCGGAATCGATGGATGTGTTCTGGTCGGAACACCTGTTCGACATTCTCGGGGTCGAGCACGGCGAGGAACCGTCTCTCGAGGATGCGCTCGACATCTACGTCGAAGAAGACCGCCAGTGTGTCGCTGACGCTGTCGAGCGTGGCTTCGACGGTGACCCCTTCGAGGTCGAAGCGCGAATCGAGCGGCCGGACGGCGAGATCAGATGGCTCCGGATTCAGGGCGAACCCAGGGTCGAAGGCAGGGAGGTCACGCTGCTCCGGGGGGCCGTCCAGGACGTCACCGAGCAAAAGGAACGAGAGCAACGACTCGAACTGTACGAGCGGGTCGTCGCCACCGTCGAAGACGGCGTCTACGCTGTCGACGACGACGACAGATTCATCATGGTCAACGACGCCTTCTGTGAGATGACGGGCTACGACCGGGCGGAACTGCTCGGGGAGCCCTCGACGATGATCAAAGACGAGCCGGTCCAGCGACAGGCCGATCAGCTCGTCGCCGAACTCGCCGACGATCAGCGGGCCGAGGCCAGTCTCGAATTCGAGTTGCACGCTGCAGACGGCGAGACGCTCCCGGTCGAGAGCCGCTTCGATCGTCTTCAGTTCAACGATTCGATCGGTCGCTGTGGTGTCGTTCGAGAGATGTCCGATCGCAAGCGGTTCGAACAGCGGCTGGTCGAGATACACGAGATCAGCCGAAATCTGGTACGAGCCGGATCGAATGACGAGATTATCGACATCGCGACAGACGCCCTCCGAGAGGTGCTGGACGCGCCTGCGGCGCTGTATTTCGAGTACGACGAGACCCGTGACGTACTCGGCCCGCCGGTGGTCGACGATCCGTCCGACATCCTCAACACCGAGTTCCCTGCGGTCACACCAGGCGAGCAAAGCATCACCGGGCAAGTGTACGACACCGGTGAAGCGAGATACTTCCCTGACGTCCGGGAGGCCCCCCAGTACGAGCAACCCTACGAGAGGTTCCCGGTCCAGTCGGCTGTCGCTGCCCCGGTCGGAGACGAGGGTGTCCTCGGGGCCATCGCTGCCGACCGCGGAGCCTTCGATGACCAGATGCGCCAGCTCGTCGAGATCATCGCAACGAACGTCGGGGCCGCCCTCGACCGTGTCGAGGACGAGCAACAACTCCGTCACCGGGTCGTCCAGCAGGAGGGCGTCACGGAGTTCGGCAAACTCGCGCTGACCGATCGTGACATCGACGAGTTGATGGCCGACGCTGCTCGCCTCGTCGCCGAGACGCTCGACACCGACTACTGCAAGGTGCTCGACCTCGACGAATCGGGCGAGCAGTTGCTGCTTCGCCAGGGTATCGGCTGGGACGAGAGTCTCGTCGGGAACACTCGTATTTCGGCCACTGACGACGACTCTCAGGCCGCCTACACGCTAGCGAGCGACGAACCAATCGTCGTCTCCGATCTCGACACCGAGACGCGATTCAGCGGGCCGGACTTCCTGACGGACCACGACGTCACCAGCGGCATCTCGACGATCATCGGGCCGGTCGACGACCCCTGGGGAATCCTCGGTGTCCACGACACCGACCACCGGGAGTTCTCCGAATACGATGTCAACTTCCTCCAGTCCGTCGCCAACATCCTCGCGTCAGCGATCGAGCGCCACCGGGACGAAGTCGAACTCCGCGAACGCCGGGACCAACTGGCTGCGCTCAACGATATCAACTCGCTGGTTCACAGCCTCTCCGAATCGATGTTCGGACTCTCCTCGAAAGACGATATCGAGCAACTGGTGTGTGATCGCCTCGCTGCCTCTGACTCTTACGAGTTCGCGTGGATTGGTGCGGCCGAAGGCGGAAACGTCGCCGCCGAAGCCGGCGTCGAGGACTACCTCGACGAGGTAGCGCTATCCATCGACGATCCCGCAGACGAACCAGGGCCGACGACCGCGGCCCATCGGACGGGCGAGATGCAGATCGTTCAGGACGTTCGGACCGACCCCCGATACGAGCAGTGGCGCGACCACGCCGAAAGCTACGGCTATCACGCGTCGGCGTCGATTCCGATCTCCGACGGCGAGATGCACGGCACGCTCAACGTCTACTCGGCACGGTCGGACGCCTTCGACGGCGAGGAACGCGACGCACTTCGACGGCTCGGTTCCGTCGTCGCATATGCTCTCTCGTCGGTCGAACGCGACCGTGAACTCCAGCGCGAACGCAACCGGCTGGAGTTCATGAATCGCTTGCTCCGGCACAACCTGCTCAACAGCCTCAACGTCGTCAAAGCCCGGCTCGACTTGCTCGACGGGCGAGTCGACTACGAGGTGCATGACGACCTGGAGATCGCCACCGATCGGACTCAGGAGATGATCGACTTTGTCCAGACGGTGCGGAAGGTGACGAAGGTGATCGGCCGCGGCAAAGAGCAAGAACTTGAACCGCAACCGATCGACGACGTCCTCGAATCGCGAGTCGTGCGCGCCCAGCAGACCTATTCACAGGCGGCGTTCCACCTCGAATCGCTCCCGTCGGCCGACGTCGTCGCCGACGACTTGCTCGGTGAGGTCCTGGATAACATCCTCATCAACGCGGTCCAGCACAATACCAACGAGGAGCCCCAGATCTGGATCGACACGAGTGTCTACGAGGAGTGTGTAACCGTAGCGATCTCCGACGACGGGCCCGGAATCCCGGACGAACGCAAGGAAACGATCTTCGACCGGCAATCGATGGACCTCCACGATCCCGGGTCCGGATTCGGACTCTATCTGGTAGGCGAAATTATGGCCTCCTACGGCGGTGACATTGCCGTCGAAGACAACGACCACGGCGGCGCGACCTTTCGCCTGACGTTCGATCGGCCGGGGGACTGATCCCAATCGGGTCCAGCCGTCTCAGGACGGAACGACGCTGATCTGCTTGCCGCGATCGACCGCTTACACCCCACTTTTTCTCGCTCGGGTGTCCTCGCGCGCTCTACAAAGCGCGCTACGGGCACCACTGCGCGAGAAAAACTTGGGGAAAAAGGCCGGAATCGCCTTATGAGGGCGATTCCGGTGGTCAACGGAGTGGAACGACGTTGACGTGCGTATGCTATGACGGCACGACACTGATCTGCTTGCCGCGATCGACCGCTTGCTCCAGTTCCTCGGCGATCGCACTCCCGCGCGACACCTGAATCTCGCCGCCGCGTGAGACAGTCGCAGTGAACAGATACTCCCCGTCGGCCTGAACTTCGACTGTCTCCCCCGTATACTCGTGCGCGGGGACGATGACGTGCCGAGAGGTGATCTCGGGCGTGACGACGTCGCCCACCGCTGCTGTCGGTGCTGACTGGCCACCACTGCCCGTACTCGAACCCGACTTGCCGCCGGGGCGCTCGTCGAAGGTTCGGACGTCGATCTCGATCCCCAGCCGGTTCTCGATGTCGGAGATCCGGCCGCCGCCTTTGCCGATGACGTGGCTGATGTCGTGCTGTTCGACCCAGACGACCGCGCGATTGGAGCCCTGAAGTTCGACCTCGACGTGGCCGTCCGCGACGGATCGGATCTCGCGCTGAATCTCCTGGCGGGCGATCCGACTGACACCGCTCTCGTCGCCTTCGCCCTCTTCGCCCGTGAGCGGGACCGTGACGACCTGGCGGTTGAACGTGTAAATCTCGTACTCCGGCCGACCGGTTTCGAAGTTTTCGATCGTGATCACAGGTCTAGCGAGATCCTCTTCCATCAACCCTTCTGGAACTTTGACCTCGGTGTTGACATCGTAGACCGTCGCGATCTCGCCGGCTTCGATGTAGACGACGGTGTCGACGATCTGGGGAATCATCCCCAGTTCGACACGACCGACGAGACGCTGGAGGGCGTCGATGGCACGGGTGGCGTGGACGACACCGATCATCCCGACGCCGGCCAGGCGCATGTCGGCGAAGACCTCGAAGTCGTCTGTCTTGCGGACCTCGTCGTAGATCGTGTAGTCCGGCCGGACCATCAGCAGGGAGTCGGCTGTCTTTTCCATGCTCCCGCCGAGCGCGGTGTACTGGGTGATGTCCGAGCCGACCTGAAGGTCCCGCGGTTTCTCCATCGTCTTGACGGCGTAGTCGCTCTCGTTGAGAAACTCCGCGACAGCCTGGGCAAACGTCGATTTCCCTGCGCCGGGCGACCCCGAGATGAGGACGCCGCGCTGGCGTTCAGCGAGGCGGTCCCGGAGTTCGTCGGCGTACTCGTAGTCGTCGAGATCGGTCTTGACAATCGGCCGGACGGCGGTGATTTCGAGGGCGTCACTGAAGGGCGGCCGGGCAATCGCGATCCGGAACTGCCGGAACTGGACGATACTCATCCCGGGTTCGTCGATCTCGATGAACCCGTCCGGGCTGGCGCGTGCACCCTCCTCGATCTCGTGGGCGTACTCTTTGAGTTCGGCCTCGTCGGCTGGCTCGTCGCGAATCGTCTGGTAGTGCATATCGCCGATATCCCCGCGTTTCGCTTTCGGGGCGACGCCCACCTTGAGGTGGAGGCTCATCGTCGACTCGTCGAAGAAGTTCTCGATTTCGAGGTGTTCGACGTCCCGACCGTGGGGTTCGAGATAGACGACCTCCAGCCCTTTCGCCCGTGCGACTTCGCTCTGAACGACGTCACTCGTGACGAGCGTGGCGTCGCGCTCCTGAGCGAGATCCCGAATGAGGGCGTCGATCTGGCCCTCGCCGGCCTCACGTTTCTCGATGGCGTCGGGACGGCGACCCACGTACTCGACGGCGACCTCCCCGGCGTCGTGGCGGTCCGCGAGTTGCTGGAGTTCTTCGAGTCCGTCCCACCCCTGCTGGCGGCCGTCGTTGGCCTGTGCTTCGAGTTCGCCGACGACTGCCTCGGGGACGACGACAGTCGCGCCGGCGAACTCGCCGTCTGCGACCTGCTCGGACACGCGGCCGTCGATGACCACGCTCGTGTCCGGTACGATTTCCATGCCTACGGTTCGGAGACGGAGCCTGATAAACACGGTGATGGTACGGTCACGAAGCCCACACCCTGCGGAACGAGTAGCGGATGGACCACTACCCAGTCACTCCGGGATCAAGCCCGGCCAGACGCACGCTGGCCCTAGAGGAGTAGATGCTGGAGACCGACGAACTGCTGGCCCTGTGCCTGGATTTCGGCCGGGAGCACGTAGACGATGAATGCCGCCACGGCGAGTTCGAACGCCGTGACCGAGAGCATCATCGCGTCGGCCCATTTACTGGAGACGGTGACGCCGATCGGCAGGCCGAACTCCTCGTCCCACAGCGGGTAGAATAGCGCGATTCCACGCTTCGAGCCGAAGACATCGAGCACGTAGTGGGTGACGACGCCGATCCAGACGAACTGGAGATTGTCGAAGTAGATCGGATAGGCGAGGACGATTCCGAGTACGAGCAGGTTGTGCAGCGTCTTTCGGTGTTTTCCAAATGCGGTGTCGACATCTGGGAACAGCGCGCCGAGGACGATCGGCACCGAGACCTCTGCGATCGTCCGGAAGGTCTCGACGTCGCCGGATGGCTGGATGATGTACCCAATGCCGACACTCAGCAACACCGCGTTCAGCACGTGCCCGCGCTTGTTCATCTACGTTGATTGACGGACCCCGAGCGCACAAGCGTTTCCCCCGATGTCTGACGTGTGTCTTGCGGTTTAGATTGTGTGAGCGGCCCCGTGATGGTCGTCCTTGAGAATCTGTCCGATCGTACCGGCGTCTACGCCCCCACGCGTCGAACACGGTTGGTACCGTGATCGTCGAGTGACAGGACAACGCCTTTAGTCTCGCTGGCCAAACGTGACTCTATGGCGAAGTTCACCTTCCTCGAGATCCACCTCGACAACGCCGATATCGACGGTACTGCGGAGGCAACCGCCGACGCCGTGACCGCCCTGCCGTTCAGTTCTGTCACGACTGGCGACAACGACGACGCCGACGATGGAGAGTCGGAAGATATCGAGATCGAGATTGACGAAGACGAGGAGACGACTGTCTCGCTGGCTCCGCTATTCCTGCTGGTCGGACTCGTGGTTCTGGCAATCATGCTAAAGAAACGACTCGGCGGCGGCGAGTAGCCCAAAAGCCGGAGCGAGACGGAGTCCGCCCCGGGGAGAAACCCTATGTGCACTGCTGGCTTAGCGAGGTGCATGGGACTCTATCGCAGTATGCGCGCCGTGACCGGAGCTTCCGGGAATGGCGCTATCGACTGGTCGGCTGTGGCCGAGGCGACGAAGGCCGCGACAGACCCTGGATCGCTCGATATCGACGACGTCGAGCGCGAGGGGTACGCTACGGACGTCCGTGACGCCCGTGACCGCGTCCGAGAGGTTTCGGGGTTCGACTTCGACCTGCCCGAAACTGTCGAGATCGTCAACCGCCATCACTGGGTCGACAACAACGTCGAGACCTTCGAGCGTGTGATGGCTCCGCTGGAAGACCACGCCGGGATGTTTCCGAGCGCCGCCCGCAAGATCAACTCCGGGACGATGACAGTCGCCCTCTCCTTTCTCGCGCGGAACGTCCTCGGACAGTACGACCCGCTCTTGCTCGCCGAGGGTGTCGGCGCGGACGAACATGCTCTCTATTTCGTCCATCCGAACATCCAGCGCGTCGCCGACACGCTTGAGGCGGACAACGACCGCTTCCGTCGCTGGATCGCCTTCCACGAGGTAACTCACGCCGCCGAGTTCGGCGCGGCCCCGTGGCTGCCGGGCCACCTCGAAACCCGGATGGAACACGCTGTCGACCACCTCGCGGAGGGCGACGTTGATCGAGAGACGCTGGGCGAACTCGACACGACGATGACCGCCGTCGAGGGCTACGCCGAACTTCTGATGGATCGCGCGTTCGACGACGAGTACGAGGACCTCCGAGCGGAACTCGAACGCCGTCGCCAGGGTCGCGGCCCGATCCAGACACTGATCCGTCGGGTGCTCGGCCTCAGCATGAAACGCCGCCAGTACGAGCGCGGCAAGGACTTCTTCGACGCCGTCGCCGACGCTCGCGGCATCGAATTCGCCGGAAAAGTGTGGGAGCAACCCGAGAATCTACCCAGCGACGAGGAGATCGAGAAACCAGACCTGTGGCTGCAGCGGATGACTGATCAGGGATAGAGCAAGATTATCGCCGTCTCGGATTCAAGCACGACGACTTCTCGTCTGACGGCCGCAGAATATCTCAGGCCACCGCTGTATTCACGAGAGCACAATTACTTCTGTGAGTATTTTTATTTCGGGCCGAAAATACAAATAGCACTCAGTGTGTTTGTGCAGATACAACCACTGATGGATCGAGACGATTTCGACGAGGCCGCCCCTGGTGAAATTGTTCCGACGACGACCCAGAAGGGGACGTTCTCGGCATTTCGACCGGATCCACTGCCACCAGAGATCAGCACCGATACGCTCATTTCGCCGTTAGCAGATGCGACTCAGTCACTGGGCCGCCTCCATGGAATCGGTCCGCGAGTCGGATCGCGTGAGATACTCATCGAGCCGTTCGTCCGGAAAGAGGCCCTGGAGTCCTCACAGATCGAAGGGACACATGCAACACTTTCGGACATCTACGCGTACGAGGCGGGCCAGGAGACACTCATCGACGAGGACAGACGACAAGGAACGCAGGAGGTAGTGAACTATCTCAACGCACTCACCCGTGGTCTTGAAGCGATAACCGCTGGCGACCCTGTCTCGATGGAACTACTCTGTGAGATGCATTACCGATTGCTTTCAGGCGTCCGTGGAGACGAGGCTAACCCTGGTAAACTGCGAACGACACAGAACTTCATCGGATCGACGCCATATATTCAGGACGCCAGACATGTCCCACCACCGCCGAACGAAATTCCGGATCTCCTCGAAGACCTGCTGCAGTATGCGAACAGTGATGCCGATCTACATCCTCTCTTACAGATCGGATTGATTCACTATCAGTTCGAGACGATTCACCCGTTTCTCGATGGAAACGGTCGGCTGGGGCGACTACTGATCAGCCTCCTTCTGCAACGCGAAGGATTACTTCCAGAACCGTATCTTTATCTCAGTTCGTATTTCAACGCGCGCCGATCCGAATACGTGGACCACTTGCTGGCGGTCAGCTAGCGTGATGAGTGGGAAAACTGGTTGTTATTCTTTTTGCGTGGTGTGCAATCGCAGGCAGACGAGGCACATCGGCGGGCGAACTTTCTCGTCGATCTTCGCGAAAGCTACCAGCAGCGCTATCAGAGTGAACGATCAGGGAATATCCTGGAGCTGGTCATGCGGCTGTTCGAAGAGCCATATCTCGACGTGAACACTGCAGCAGACTGGCTGGATGTCGAGTACGCCACTGCGAATCGGCTGGTCGGACGCCTCGAAGATGACGGTCTACTCGAAGAACTCACCGGCAACGACCGCAATCGCTTCTACAGAGCGAGCGAGATTTTCGAGGTCATCAACGAGCCAATCGACCAACTCAGATAGCGACTGCTTCCTCGTGCTGGTGCAGTGTGGCCCCTGATCAGGGATAGAGCAGGATCGTCGCCGTCTCGGATTCGAGCACGACGACCTCTTCACCCGAGGCGGCGCGGTGTTCTTCGACGATTTCGACTGCGTCGCCCGGAATTACGGCGACTTCACTCCCAATATCCACTTCGACTTCGTCGTTGCGGTCGGCCTGCGCTTTCACGTCTTCGGGATCCATCGATTCGAGCGCGCCGACGACCTGCCCTGCCTTGTCGCGGAACTCCGGCCCGATGACCGAGTGGTCCGGATCGACCTCGACCGGGACCAGTTCGACGTTCGGAACTCCTTCGCGGATCAACACGGGGGCGTTGACAGCCTCACTCAGGTCGTAGGTATCGATTGCGCGTTCTTCTGGTGCGTCGTCCGGGTAGACCTCGACCTTGTCGAGTTCGGTGTTGAGCGCCATCCCCTCGTCGGACTTCCAGCCGCGGATCGTCGAGGCCACGTCGACGATGATCTCGCCGGCCTGCTCGATGGCGGCCATGTCCGCGACCTCCTCGGGATGGAGGTCGATCTCGGGCCAGTCGGCTTCGTGGACACTGCCCTCCGTGCTCGGGAGCGCGTCGTAGGCGTCTTCGGCGATGAACGGCGCGAACGGGCCGAGCATCTTCAACGAGGCAGTTAGCGCGATGAACAGGCCCTGTCGAGCGGCGTCGCGCTCGCCCGGCCGTCCCTCGTAGAGCCGTCCCTTGATGAGTTCGAGGTAGTCGTCGGCAAGATCGTGCCAGACGAAATCCCGAATCTCCCGCAGTGCGGCGTCGAAGCGGTAGTCTTCCATGTACTCGCTGACGTTCTCGGCGGTCTCGGCACACCGCGAGAGGATCCAGCGGTCGATATCCCGATAGGCGGGGTTGTCCAGCGGTTCGCGGTCCTCGTCGAGGTGACCCGACGCGAATTTCGTGATGTTCCAGACCTTGGTGTTGAACCGTGAGGCGGAGGTGACCTCCTTCCACTGGAACTGGACGTCCTCGCCGCGCTTTCCAGCAAGGGCCATCGCCTGCCGGAACGCGTCGGCCGAATGCTCTTCGACGACCTCCTCTGGCTGAACAAAGTTGCCCTTCGATTTGGACATCTTGTTGCCGTCGTCGCCGAAGACCATCCCGTTGATGAGGATCTCTTCCCACGGAATCTCGTCTTCCAGTGCTGCCGTTCGAAGCAGGGTGTAGAACGCCCAGGTCCGGATGATGTCGTGGCCCTGCGGCCGCAGCGTCGTCGGGTGGAACTCCGAATCGGGCCAGTCGCGGACGAAAAGCGGCGTGATCGACGAATCCATCCAGGTGTCCATCACGTCTGTCTCGCCGTGCCAGTCGGACTCGCCGCACTCGGGGCACACCTCGACTGCCGGGTCCTCGTCGGTCGGATCGAGCGGCAGTTCGTCGGCGTCGGCGACGTGCACGTGGCCACAGTCGTCACAGAACCACGCCGGGATGGGGGTCGCGAACACGCGCTGGCGGGAGATGACCCAGTCCCATTCCATCCCCTCGGCCCATTCCTCAAGCCGGTCGTACATGTGCTCAGGGATCCACTCGACCTCGTCGGCGCGTTCGAGGATCTCGTCCTGATCGACCTCGACGAACCACTGTTCCTTGCTCAGGATCTCGATCGGCGTGTCACAGCGCCAGCACTGCCCGACGTTCTGGGTGGTCGGTTCGGTGTCGTTGAGATACCCAGCTTCGTCGAGATCCGCTGCGATAGTATCCTTTGCCTCCGCGATGGTGAGTCCCTCGTACCCGCCGGCGGTTTCGTTGAGGTGGCCGTCTTCCGTGATGACCGCGCGGAGATCCAGATCGTGCTCGATCCACCAGTTCACGTCCTGTTTGTCCCCGAACGTACAGATCATCACCGCGCCGGTCCCGAACTCGGCGTCGGCCTCCTCGTCGGCGATGAGTTCGACTTCCTGACCGAACAGGGGAACCTCGAACGTGTCTCCGATCCGGTCTTCGTAGCGCTCGTCGTCGGGCGAGACAGCCATCGAGACACACGCCGCCAGCAGTTCGGGACGGGTCGTCGCGATCTCGATGTCGTCGGTCTCCTCGTCCGCACCCTCGAAAGTGACGTAGTAAAGCGTCCCCGCGACGCCTTCTTCGGTTTCGACTTCGGCGTCGGCGATGGCGGTCTCACACCGCGGACACCAGTTGACTGGATGTTCGTCCTGATACACGAGGTCGTCGTCGGCCATCTCGACGAACGACTCCTGAGTGGTCCCCCAGTACTCGGGGTCCATCGTCTTGAACTCGTGATCCCAGTCCTGGGAGAATCCGAGGGTGTGCATCGTCTCTTTCATCGCGTCGATCTGCTCTTCGGTGTGGTCGATGCACATCTGCCGGAACTCGTCCCGGGGCACGTCAGTCCGGTGGATATCCTCGTTCTCTTCGACTTTGACCTCGGTCGGAAGGCCGTGGCAGTCCCACCCCTGGGGGAACAGGACCTCCTCACCCTGGAGTCGGTGATAGCGGGCCGAAAAGTCCATGTAACACCAGCCCAGTGCGTTCCCGATGTGGAGATTGCCTGTGGGATAGGGCGGCGGCGTGTCGATCACGTAGTCCGTGTCGGGGTCGGCCGCTTCCTCGTCGTAGTGGTAGACATCCATCTCCTGCCACTGCTGGCGCCAGTGCTCCTCTCGCTCGTCCGGGTCGTAATTGTCTGGAAGGTCAGTCATATGTCGAGTAGCGTGGTGGCTGGTCGTCGGATCGACGGCAAAAACACTCCCGCGTCGCTATCGTACTACCGACGACATCAGAGCCATATCTCAACGATTGCGACGTTCTGTGTATAAACTTTCGCTTCCGTGTCGGAGGTTGCCGTGCCGGTTGTCATCCGCGGGCTTTTGCGCTCCCGGAACCCAGTGATCGATATGAACGTCCTCGGAGATCTTGTGGATCCCGACCGCGGTGGCGAGTCGGTGTGGATTCACCGTCCCGGCTCTCGAAGCCGCTCCTGGAGCGGCCGCCAGTTCTGCATCGACGCCTGGAAAGCCGGGAATCTGCTGCGTCACTACGGTGTCCACGAGAGCGCGACTGTCTCGCTCGCCGACGGCTCAACAAACGAAGATCCGACGCCATCGCCGCAAGCGCTCGTCGGCCTGTTCGGGGCCTGGGTGCTCGGCGCGAGCGTCCGCACCGACCCGCCAGAAAGCCCGCCGGGACGTGCGTTCGTAGTCCCTGCTACCGAGGTTGGTGAGTACGATCTCCGCCCGGAGACGACCGCGCTCGGGTACGATTCTCCGCCCGATGATCCGACGGTCGTCCACTTCGAGGAGCAACGCTGGAGCGAGAACCCGATCCAATTTCCCGCGACAGTCGAACCGGAGGCAACCGCACTTACGACCGACGCCGAATCGTACTCCCATGCCGACCTCCTCGCAGCGGGCCAGCGGGTCGCCGACGAACACGATGTCGAATCCCTCGAACGGGTCGCGCTATCGGCCCCACTCAGCGACCCCGATGCTGTCGTCGCCGGCGTGATCGCGCCGCTACTCGCTGGGACGACTATCACGCTCGGTAGCGAGGCAGCACTGGTCGTCGCGGATCGCGATGGCGACGATGTCCTTCGGCCGGCCACAGCGCGACCTTAGTCCTTCGGCCGGACGTAGTCGGCAAGCGTCACGATGGTGCCGAGGACCCAGCCGACGGGGACGGCGATGCCGAACCACATCGCAACGTAGGCCGGGCCCTGCAGTTGATAGTTGTCTCGCAGATACTGATTGAGGTCACCGACAGTGAGCACGTTGTCCAGCAGCCAGATCGCCAGCGATTCGCTCTGTGGGAACACCTGATCGGCAACGGCCTGGGAGTACAACCCGGCGACAGCTGGTGGCAGAAAGATCGCCGTGACTGCCAGCGGATAGGAGACGAGGACGGTCGAGAGTCTGCCACCGATCCGGCTGGTAATCAGTGCGAGCACCGCGGAGATGGTCGCGACGACGCCCGCGGCGACGACGGCGATTACGCCGGTCGTCCCCATCGAGAGGCCAAACTCTGCGACGAGCGACAGCGCGCCCCAGACGACGACCGAGAGGGCGACGACGCCGGCGACACCGATTCGGGTCGCGGCGCTGTCGACCCCTCGTGTCTGGAAACGCAAGAAGTAGCCAAAGAGGACGATCGGGTACAGGAGCGCTATCAGCGGTACACCGACTGCTGCCCACAGACGGTAAGCGAACAGACTCCCAGTCGTATCGGGACGCCACTTGCCAAGGACGGTCTGCTCGGCGTTCAGCTGTCGCGGGTAGATCAGTTCCATCCAGGTCTCGTGGAGCCGCTTGAGGTCGATCCGGATCGCACCGACCAGGCCCGTCGAAGTCGCGGCCGACATACCAGACGATTCGAATGCCCGGTGGTTAATACTTGTAGGTTCTGGCCCCGCCCCCGCAGGACATAGTCAAAACAGACGTATAGGGATTAGCGTAGCCGGTCGGAGACAGTTTCACTCCGACCGGGAGCCGGGAATCGATTTCCCGGCGAAATCTATGGATTTCTACGCTAATCCCTATAGATCTTACCAGGCGTCGGGACCGAAGTCGGGATCGACCTTGCGGTTCGTTCGGTCGATACTCGCGATCGTCTCGTGGTCTTCGTCGTCGAGTTCCAGGGTCAGGCTCTCCCAGTTGTCCTGGATGTGATCCTCGCTTGTCGCTTTCGGGATCGCCGTGATGTCGTTCTCACGGAGCCACGCCAGACTGACTCGGGCTTCGCTGACACCGTGTTTCTCGGCAATCTCGGTCAGTTCGGGCACGTCGAACACCTCACCGCGAGCCAGCGGCGAGTACGCGACCAATTCGAGATCCGTGTCCGCGGCGAACTCCCGCAGTTCGGTCTGCTGGAGCAGCGGATGGATTTCGACTTGATTGGCGAACACTGGAGCGTCCAGTTGCTCGCGCGCTTCTTCGACGTGGTGGGGCTCGAAGTTCGAGACGCCGACGTTGCGGATCGTCCCGTCGTCGTAGAGTTCGTCGAACGCAGCCATCGTGTCTTCGGAATCGTACGTCCGGGACGGCCAATGGACGTACAGCAGATCGAGGTAGTCCGTGCCCAGGCGGTCGAGACTCTCCTGGGCCGTATCGAGGACGTCCTCGTAATCGAGGTTCGAGATCCAGATTTTCGTCGCGAGGAAGATATCCTCCCGCGGAACGTCCGCAGCGGCGATGCCGTCGCCGACGGCGTCCTCGTTGCCGTAGATCTGGGCGGTGTCGACGTGTCGATACCCCATCTCCAGGGCGGTACGGACGCTGTCAGCACACTGGTCGGGGTTCTCGTTCTCCCAGGTGCCCAGACCTACCATCGGCATGTCCTGAGCACGCGGCACGCTCTCGGGGGTGAGTTGGTCAGTTGCCATCATCGATATTGAGGGGCCGAACGGCCTAAGGGGTTCGGAAGTATGGGTGTTGCTGACGAAGGACGGGCAATCGAAAGGGCAAGCGTCTTTATCCGACCCGACAGACACCTTTCGTAGCGACGGCGGACCTTCCGCCAGGCACAACGATGACAGGACCACTCCGCGCCGCGGCCGGCTGGCTCGCCGATCGGTCGGCGTTCCCGACCTCAGTTCGGGCCGTCTTCGGCTACTACGGCCACTCGGGCGCGTTCGACCTCGAAAGTCTCCGACTCAAATCGACCGTCGACGAACGGACCGAAGCGATGGTCGAGGACGTCTTCACGATGATCGAATCCGCCCTCGCCGAGGAGTTCGGCGTCGAGTCGGTCACCTTCGAATACGACACGAAACTCATCCTGCCGGCCCAGTTGACGCTGGGCCATCTCTATCGTGAAGCCCGGATGCGTGCCGACAGTGATCCCGTCGCCGATAGCACCTGGGCGGGTCGCGTCGCCAATCGCGTCGAGAGCGACCGGTACCGGGACCCCGAGGACCCCGAGCAGTGGGCGGGCACGCCAGCTGACCCGGCGGCGCTGGTCGATCGTGCGGAGTACCTGACCCGGGTCGTCATCGAGGCGCTGTTGGACGGAGACATGCGTGACGCCGTCAACGACGCGGAGTACGACGACTTCGAGGTGTCGATCCACATCGAACCAGAGGAGTACGAGCGGGTGGCGCGCGTCGCCCAGCAAACCCTCGAAACGAATCTGACGGAGACGCTCGGCGCGTTACCAGACGAAGTCGAAGAGATCTACGACTGGGCGGTCGACGTCTCCGAAGCCCATCAGGATCGGGATCCCCGGTTCCGCGAGCTCTACGAACGCGCTCGCGAGGGTGACCAGGAAGCCGTCGGGGCCATCAGCGACGAGTATCGCGATGCCGCCTTCGACGTCGACACGGATGTCTTCACCGACGCCGAGCGCGATCTCCCCTATCTCAAGACTCAGTACGCTCGCGTGGGCGTCATCTACGACGCGATGATCGAGATGTACCGCGAGACGGGGCTGCCGGTCGACGACGCCTTCAAGCGATCGATCGTGTTGGCGATCATCGGCGCCCAGATCTGGCTTGATGACGTCGACGACTACGGTGCGGATCTGGAAGACGGCCAACTGACGCCAGTCACGGCTGAGTACGTGTTGGCCGACAGTGACCGCGAGGCGGCCCGTCGAGTCAGGGAGGTCACAGAGCGATATCTCGATCTCGCGCGCGAGAACGCGACCGACAGTGAATCGCCACTAACGGGGATCGCGACCGAATACATCTATCACTCTGGCGATCCGCACGTGTTACCTGGAGCTTAAGCGCGCGAGTGCTGGGGTGGACGGAGCAGTATCTGGCAGGCTTTTATACTGCCGGGCCCCACCGTGACGGTAATGACGAGGCTCCCAGCTATCGCCCGGCGCGTCGAAGACGTCACATCGACGGCGACCATCGCCGCAAAGACGCTGCTCTCACTGGACACGAACCCAGTTCCGGGTGACTGGACGCATATCACCAAGATCGACCCGGAGGACGAGAAGCAACTGCCCCTGCTGTATCCGCTCTATCTCCAGCACACGAGCGCTGCCGAGGTCGGCGGCTCCCGTGACGTCACCGACCAGAACACCGAGGAGACCCTCGATCTCGTCGCCGACCGTCCGGTTCCAGCATTTCAGGAACCTAGCGGGCCTACACAGGTGACCGACAAGACCCGCTCGAAAGCGGAGTTTCTGGCCATCCCCGAAGTGCTCAATGGCGACGTCGACGCGCTGATCGGCCAACTCGGGGCCGGGATCGAACACATTCAGGACGACCTCGCGCCGAAGATGATCGCGGAAAAGTTGCCGATCTCTCCAGGTGGCGCGATCGAGGACCGTCTCGCGCAGTTCGCCTCGGCGTGGATGCTTCGAGAGGCTGTCTTCGAGGCGTATATCATCATGAATCTCGACAGTGCGGCCGCCCGCGAGAGCAACGTCACCGAGGACGATCTGCTCGATCCACAGACAGCCAAACAGCGCGCGCTGGCAGCCGAACGACACCTCGAAAGCGAACTCGTCTATCTCGAATACTCCGGGACTTTCGGGGGTTCGGAAGCCGAGGCGATCCTCGAATCCGTCAGCGATGGCCTCACCTGGTCGCGACTGTGGTACGGTGGCGGCCTCGACAGCCGCGAAAACGCCCAGCGCGTGCTCGAATCCGGGGCCGACGCCGTCGTCGTCGGCAACGTTTTTCACGAGATCGCCGACGAAGAGGTCGATATCTGCGAACAGGCCGTCGCCGACCTCGATCCTGACGCATCTCGCGAGGCCGTCGAGGAGTGGGTCGAGTCGACCGTCGACATCTCCGAGTCGAGCGCGCGAAAGTATCTCTCGACGATCGTCGACATCCCGAATCCAGAGGGGCGCGCCCGCGAGTACCTCGTGACGACGGTCCGGACGTGGCTCGCTGTCCAGTCAGTCGTCGCTGAACTCGATGACGACCAACCGGATTCAGCCCAGGATATTCGGGTGGCGTTCCGGGACGCAGAGTTGCCGGGCACGATCGAGATCGACGCAGTCCTCGACGAGGAAGAATATCTGCTGGACCTGCTCGTCGACCTCGCAGCGCCACGATACGGCGTCGAGGCCGACGGCTTACCGGTCAAGCACGTCAGTCTCGAACTGTAGCTACTCGGTTTCGGCTGCTGGTTCGGCCGCGGCGGTTTCGGCTTCACCTTCCATCTCCTCGTGCGGATCGAAGGTGACGATCCCGAGGCCGCTGGTGTACTCGTAACACTTCCATTCGGGATAGGTCAGGACGCCGTTCATCTTCCGGACGCGCATTTGCTTCAGGAGTGCGCCCTCGACCAGCTCCTCGTTGAGTCGCATCTCGATGATCCCGTCGACCATGTAGTCCAGGTCATGTGGGAAGCGCTCTTCATCGGTCGTGATGGTCGCGCTCGCGAACACCGGGACGAACCGACCTTTGCAGACGTCGGCCCGGACGTCTTTGACGAAGTTGTACGCCTGGACGGGCTGGACGAGCGTTCCCAACTCCGTGAGCGAGTCGATGACGACGATTCCTCGCTCTTGCATCTCCAGGTGTTCCATCGCGTTGTCGATCCGGCTCTGGAGTTCCCGAATCTCCGTGGGATCTCTGACTGTCGTCGTCGCATCGGCTGCGACCGACCGGAGATGGCTGTTCCAGGCGTTCATCCGGTGAACCATCCGCTCGTGATCCTCGACGCGGTAGGTGAACCCGTCGACGATGTGCAGTTGGTCGCGTTCGAGATACGGTAGGACGTTCCACTCCAGGGAGACGAACGACTGCAACAGCGACACCGGCGGTTCCAGCAACGAAACCACCACCACCGGCTCGCCACGCTGGAGTGCTCGCCAGACCAGTTCGGCCCGGACCGCTTCTGTTCGCGTCCCTGCCAGGTCGCTCAGCATGACGAAGGAGTTGCGTGGAATCCCCTCGGGGAGGCTGGCCTGGAGCGCATCGACGCCCGAGTCGAACCGACGATGGCCGTGATACTGGGTGAACATCTGTTCACTACCTTCGAGCGCATCTCGGCACGCCCCGGAGCAAAACTCGTAGACGTAGCCGTCGTGTTCGGCCGAAATCGGGTCGTGTGGGATCGGCAATCGACAGTAATCGCAGCGATGGATTCCCCGGTCGTCCGCTTCTGAAGGGTGGGGTTCGGTGTCATCCGCGTCCCCGCGATCCGTCATAGGCTATCACACTCCCCCGCAATCCGTCATGTGCTAACACACGTCGCCGATCGACAAAACGATACTGGGCTTAAAAGACGATGATTCCGACGGTCTTGAGTTCCGAACCAGCATAACGGAGCATCCCGCTGGTGACGATCCCGAGCGCGAGGCTGATCGACCAGACGAGCACGGCGATCCGCCCGACTCTCGCGTGTGACGTTTCAGCCAGTTCCGAGGGCGTGTGCGTCAGCCCGAGGAGGACAGCGTAGACGACCACCGGGACTGCCAGCGCCGAGCAGACGAGGTGTACCGCCAGGATCGCGAGGTAGGCCATCTTGAACGCTCCCGAAGCCTGGATGTAGAGTTCGCCGCCACCCCCGACTTTCCAGAGGTAGAGCACGAGAAACCCAAACTCCAGGACGACGGCTGTGACCATCGCTGCCCTGTGGCGGTCGATCTGGCGCTGTTTGATGAAGTAGACGCCCGCGAGCAGGGTCGTCAGCGTCGCCGCGTTGATGACGACGATGACCGACGAGAGCAATCGGACTGTGGATTCAGGAATCGTCGGAAAGATCGGGACGATTTGTTCGAAGGCGTTCATCACGAGCGCGTAGCCGACGACCGTGATCACGGCCGCAACCGCCAGCGTATGGGCCTTCACACCCTCTTTGATCTCTGTGGCGACTGCCATCGACCGACGCTCGGGCTTCTATCGATTTTTACCTTGGCATCCGCGGCCGACGGCAGGTGGCCGCTCATACAACCGCCTGCATCAGTTGACCTCTTCGAAGCGGGCCTGCCCAGATTCGATCGCACGGTCGATCACTGTCTGTTCCACCTTTTCGAACGGCGTCGGTGGGTCGGGCTCGGACGGCCGCTGGCCGAGAGTTTTGGCCCACCATTGCACGTCGTGCCACTCGCCGTGTTTGTGGCCGACGCCGGGGAAAGTTCCGACTGACTCGAATCCCATCCGCTCGTGCAGACTGACGCTGGCCTCGTTTGGGAGCGTGATCGCGACGTAGGTGTTGTAGAATCCTTGCTCGGCCAGGATCTCTAGCAGCGTGGTATAGAGTGCTGTCCCGACGCCGTTGCCTTGTGCGTCGCGATCGACGTAGATCGAAAGTTCGACCGACCACTGGAAGGCCGCCTTCGATCGCAACTGGCTCGCCGCGGCGTATCCAAGCAGTTGCCCGTTTGCGGCCTCACAGACTAACCAGGGATACGTTTCCAGGCCGGTCTGGATCCGATCGGCCACCGCCGCGGTCGTCGGCGGGTCGACCTCGAAGGTGATCGCAGTCGTCTCGACGTAGGGGACGTAGATTTCACGAATCGCGGCCGCGTCGTCGGTCGTGGCGACGCGAAGCTGTCGTTCCATACCGCCGGATTCGCCCGTGGACGTTTCCGTGTATCGTCTCCACAGCGAGATCCCACAAAGGCTAACCGATCTGACTGAGCAGAGTGGCCATGGAGCAAATCGACGAGATCCATATCGCGCCGCTGGGGTACGAGCGCGATCGGATCGTCGAACCGATTCGCAAACACAATGCGGACATCATTTACCTGCTCGAAGATACGATCCACGGTGGTCGGACGCCCTACCACGAGGCGATGATCGAGAATCTTCGTGCTGACGGCGTCGACGTCACCGTCGAGACGGCGGACCTGCAAGATCTCTACGACGTCATGGGCGTCGTCACGACGATCACCGCCGACCACGCGAACGACATCGTGAGGGTGAACGTCTCCAGTGGTCCGAAACTGGCTGACATCGGCTGTGCCATCGCCTGTATGGCGACCGAGGCGACGCCATACTACGTCCAGCCAGCAGAACAGGCCCATCCCCTCGACGACGAGCCACTGACTCGGGGGATGGTCGACGACGAGAAATTACCTTCCTATCCCATCGAGGCCATCTCCCGGGATCAGGTCGCGATCCTGAATTACCTCGAAGAGACCAACACCGAGGCGTACACCGCAAAGAAAAAAGACCTCATCGAGTTCGCCGAGGAGGCCGAACTCCAGTTCCTGACGGAGGCCAACCCCGCCAATGACAAAGCTAAGTTCGCACTGCTGAACGCCAACGTCATTGACCCGCTGCAGGAGGATGGGTACATCGATGTCAACGCAGTCGGGCGACAGAAACAGATCGAACTGACCGAGACGGGCAAAAACGTCCTGCATGCCTTCCGACACAAATTATCGATTGTATAGACTGTACTGACTGTATCAGTAGTAAAGATAGTTTCATGACAGTATCTACCAACTATCGGGGGCTACGTTCAGATGCGGCAGGGGGGTGACACCCTGCGTGTGGAAGGAGTTGCCGCCTGTGCCCCGCGGCGCTTCGCTCGGCCGTGCCTCTGACATCACGATCCGGCTTCCACACGCCAACACTGCCGTACCTTCCCTCTGTGTCTTTCACCACTTGTGCCGACACCGACAGCCACTTTTCGACGACCCGATGACTGGATACTGTGATACTGCGGGTCCTGAACGCCCTGTTCAACGCCGCCGTCACTGTCGCGGTCGGTCCGGGAATCCTCGCCCACGAGTATGCACATGCCCTCGCCTGTCGACTCACGGATGTCGAGATCGAGCAGTGGCCGTCACTGGCGCTGTTCGAGGACGCGGCGACTGTCGAGCACGAGCCGGTCGAAACCTTTCTGCAAGATTATGCCATCGCCGTCGCACCGCTGGTCGTGAACTCACTGCTTGCGATTCCGGCGCTTTTCCTAGCGACGCGACTCGATCCGCCCGTCGCGTTTGGCCCGCTGTGGATCGGGCTCGCTTGCGGACTGACGGCCGTCCCGAGCGATGCCGACACAGCGTCGCTACTCCCTGGAGTTAGCACGCTCTCGCCGACGTTCCGGCCGGTCGGCTACGCGCTGGCAGTTCCGGTACGCGCAATTTCGTACTCGATGCTTCTGGCTGGCTTGCTCGCACTGGCGTGGACCGGAATAATTCTGACGCTCGTTCGTCCGGCGTGAAGTCTCTGGCGGCCGCTTCAGTCGCCGACTCACGCGGACTCCCGATGTGGGCTCGTGGGACGATGCGCCTCTTCGCCGGACTCGTGCAATTAGACGTCCCTGAGGAACATATCAAGGTGTTCGTTCACTTGCAAAAACTCCTCGATGAAGAACAGATGTGGCGCGTCGTGTAGCGTCAGATACCGGCTATTTGGCAGCGCTTCGGCGAGCAGCTCGCCGTTTTCAGCGGGGACGACTTGATCGCCAGTTCCGTGGATGACCAGCGTCGGGAGCGTGACCTCGTCGAGCCTGTCGCTCACGTCGAAGGCTTCGACGGCCGCCCCCTGCCACTGGCGGGCCCGCTCGCTAGCGTCGGTTTCGAGTCGCCAGTCGACGATCTCCTCGAACACGTCATCGTACTGCTCGGGGAACGTCTCCGACAGCGCGGGCGCCATCTTGTACTTGATCGCCTCGCGCTCGTCGAGGTCGTCGGGCACGTCGTACATCCGTGAGAGCGTCTCCTCGGGCGTGGGGACGGCCTCGGGGCCGCCCGGACTCGTGGCGAATAGCGCAAGCGAGTCGGCGCGCTCGTATTCGAGGGCGTACTGCATGGCGATCATCCCGCCCATGCTCGCACCGACGACGTGGGCCTGCTCGATCCCTGCGTCCGCAAGTACAGCCTCCAGATCGCCCGCCATCTCCGAGATGGTGTAGGGCCCCTCGGGTTCGTCGGAGTCGCCGGTCCCGCGGTTATCGAACAGTAGCAGGTCGTAGTGGTCGTCCAGTTGGGCACGTTGCCAGCGCCACATCCACCGGCCATAGCCGAGTCCCTCGACGAAGACGATCGTCTCGGCGTCGTCGAGACCGTCGCGCTCGTAGGCGATTGCGACGCCGTCGTTGTCTGCGATGGGCATATCCTAACGCAGTTTGCCCGGACTGATATGCGTGTCTGTACCCACTGATAGTGATTACAGTAGGTCTGTTCCGTATCGACCGTTGGCCTTCGTGCGATCGTAGCGGTAAATCGCGCCAGTACTCACTACCAAGTCAGCCCAACCGACAGGAATCCATCACAAACGTTTCACAGTTACAGCCACCCGGTTCCGCTAGTGTTTTACACTCGGCAGTGGGACTGAGAGGCAGTGGCATGACTCTACACGCCAGAGAAATAAATCAGGATGTGCGTGAGCTGGGCGAGTTGTTGGGTCGCGTGATCAAACATCAGAGTTCCGACGAGGCGTTCGATCTGGTGGAGACGATCCGCAACGCAGCGATCAACTACCGCAGGGGGGAAGCCGACACTCGTGATCCGATCCACGACACGCTAGATCGACTATCGCCGGAGAAACAGGACGTGGTTGCTCGGGCCTTTACTACCTATTTCGAACTTATCAATCTGGCTGAGGAGCGCCAACGCGTCCGCGAAATTCGTGAGGGAACCCAGGAGCGAACACTCGACGATAGCGTCCGGGAGGCCGCCGATTACTTCAAGAACAACGACGTCTCTCCCGACGCGCTCGAAGATATCCTCGAAGACGTGTTGATCCAGCCGACGTTCACGGCCCACCCGACCGAGGCTCGCCGGAAAACGGTCAAGGCCAAGCTTCGCGACATTGCGGGTGACCTCGAAGAACTCGACGAGGTACGCCTGACTGACCGCGAGGAGGACCGAATCAAGCGTGAGGTTCGTGCGCAGGTGACGAGCCTCTGGCAGACGCCGCAGGTTCGCGAGCGTCGCCCCGAGGTGACCGACGAAGCACTGAACGTCCAGTGGTATCTCGAAAACGTTCTGTTCGAGGTTATCGATGAAATCTACGACGAGTTCGAGTCGGCGCTCGACGAGACCTACGAGTCTGACGTCGAGGTTCCCAAACTCTACGAGTTCCGCTCGTGGGCGGGTTCCGACCGCGACGGCAACCCGTTTGTGACGCCGGAGGTCACCGCCGAAACCCTGGAACGCCAGCGCGAGACCGTCCTCCAGCTCTATCGGGACAAACTCAAGGAACTCTCGGGCGTGCTGACGCAGGACGCCTCACAGGTGTCGGTTACTGGCGAGTTCGAAGAACGGTTCGAACCACACAAACAGCGGCTTCCCGGCGTCGCCGATGAAGCCAAAGAACGCTATCCGGACGAACCCTACCGCCAGAAGCTCAAGCTGATGCGCGAGTCGATTCTCCGGGTCTCGGACGTCCGTGAGGGCGGCTACAGCGACGAAGACGAGTTCATGGAGGACCTCCGCGTCATCGAGGAGAGTCTCCACAAACACGGCGGCGAGGACATCGCCGAGGCGTACGTCCGCCCCCTACGTCGGAAGGTCGACACGTTCGGATTCACGCTGGTCAGCATGGACCTGCGTGACCATCGAGAGATGCACACCGACGCGCTCGCCGAGGCACTGGACGAGCAGGAGGGCATCGACTACGAGAGCATGGACGAGGACGAACGCGTCGAGTTCCTCACAGAGGCCATCCTCCAGGACGAACTCGTATTGGATATCGAGGACACCGAGGGCCTCGGCGACGACGCCGCGCGCGTGCTGACCCGGTTCGAACAGACCGCCGAGTGGCAAAAAGAGTACGGCGTCGACGCCATCGACACCTACGCGATCAGCTGGTTCGAAGAGCCGAGCCACGCGTTAGAGGTCCTGTTCCTCGGGGATCAGGCCGGAATCGTAGACCTCCCGAATTACTGTGGGTTCGACATCGTCCCGCTTCTTGAGACGGAATACGCCCTCTCGGGTGCGCGCCGGATCATGGGGACGCTCTTCGAGAACGAGGCCTACAGTCAGGCTCTGGAGGCCCGGGAGAACGTCCAGGAGATCCTGCTGGGGTATTCGGACTCCAACAAGGAGAACGGCTTCCTGGCCGCGAACTGGTCACTGTATCGCAACCAGAAGCGACTGGCTGCGATCTGTGACGACTTCGACGTGGAGATGCGGCTGTTCCACGGCCGCGGCGGCTCGATCTCTCGCGGTGGCGTCCCGATGCACGAGGCAATGTTGGCGCTGCCCAACGAGACCTGCACGGGCCAGATCAAGTTCACCGAACAGGGCGAGGCGATCGCCGAGAAGTACGCCAACGAAAACATCGCCGAGCGCAACCTCGAACAGATGCTCAACGCGCAAGTGAAGGCGCGCCATAACGCGATCCACGAGCCCGTCGAGGAAGTGCCCGACGAGTGGATGGACGCCTTCGAAGCGTCTGCCGACGCCGCACGAGAGGAATATCGCGGCCTCCTCGACACCGACGGTTTCGTCTCCTACTTCGAGCAGGCGACGCCGATCACTGTCATCGAGAACCTCAATCTCGGCTCCCGCCCGGCCTCCCGGAGTGAGGAGCGAAACGTCGAGGACCTACGGTCGATTCCGTGGGTGTTCTCCTGGACACAGGCGCGGTGTATCGTCCCCGGCTGGTACTCGCTTGGAACGGGGCTGCAAGCGTATCTCGACGACGGCGGCGACATCGAGACGCTGCGGGAGATGTACGAGAACTGGCCGTTCTTCAACACGATGCTCGATCACGCCGCGCTTGCGCTCGCGCGGACGGAGATGGAGATCGCTGAAGAGTACGCCGCCCTCGCAGACGAAGACCTCCAAGAGCGAATCTTCGCGCGGATCCGCGAGGAATACGAGGACGCTGCGAGGCTCGTCCAAGAGATCACTGGTCGTGACAGCCTCGTCAAGCGCGCGTGGCTTGAAGAGAACATGGAACGGCGCAACCCCTACGTCGACCCGCTCAACCTCCTCCAGACCCGATTGCTCGCCCAGAGCCATCTCACCGAAACCGAGAAGCGGACGCTCCGGCTGACCGTTCACGGCATCGCTGCTGGGATGAAAAACACCGGATAGTTGCCGGTCCGTCGAACACCGTTTCAGGGCCGACAGCGACCCGGACGGGACGCAATTTCAGCCTGTCTCTTGCCAGTCGATCACTGTCGCCGCCCAGGTGTATCCTGTACCAGCAGCAAGTGCCAGAACCACATCGCCGGAATCGAGCCAGCCGCGCTCTCGCGCTCGTTCGATAGCTAGCGCCTGGTCGACACTCTGGACGTGTCCTGTCTGGTCGAGATAGACGTGTTCGTCGGGGCCGAGCCCGAACACGTCGACGAGCGTCTCGTGGAACGATCGCTTCATGTGTGTCAGCGCCAGCAGATCGATGTCCGACCGATCGTAGCCTGACCGAGACAGTGCCGTGTCGGCGACCTCGGTGAAGTTCGCGAGCGTCACTTCGGCGAGTCGCTCTTTCATCGACTCGTAGTCCGAGACAGTCAGCGTGTGCTGTTCGGCCGAGACGGTCTCCTCATTCGGCGGCCGACGGCTTCCACCGGCCGGCATGACGACGTCTTCGGCGAAACTACCGTCCGTGAGTGCAGCGCTCGATCTGACCGTCGCCAGCGATGTGTTGGGATCTGATTCGAGTACCATCGCGCTGGCACCGCTGCCGAAGTTGAACATGAACGAGGCGTCGTCGTCTGTGTAGTCGACGAGATCCTCTTCGCGACTCGCGCTCACAAGGAGCGCACTCTCGAGTGCGTCCGCCTCGATCATCGCGGTTGCAGTTCGGAGCGCGATCGGCGCACCGGCACAGAGCGTGTAACTCTCGGTGGCGAACGCACTACGGGCGCCGATACGGTCGGCGACCGCGGCAGCGGCCGGCCAGACGATGTAGTCTTTGTACTCGCTCCCGTGGTACAGGATCAGATCCAGTTGTGGGGCCGACAGAGCTGCCTCGTCGAGCGCCGCGACCGCAGCGTCAACACACATGTCCGTGACGTGATCCCGGTCAGGTGGACAGACGTGCTTGCGTTCGACGCCCATCTTCTCGCGAACGACCGACGTCGGGATGGCGCTCCGTGAGGAAATCTCTTCGGCAGTCATCGTCGGCTCAGGCAGGTACGTCCCGATCCCAGTGAGACCGACGGTCACGGCCGTTCACCTCCGAACAGCCGGTCCGGGACGACTTTGGCGATCGGGCCACCAAGCCGGTCTCGAAGTGTCCCCAGCAATCCGTTGGGGACGAACAGCACGAACAGCACGAAGACGATGCCGACGTAGAGGCTGGCGCGCCCGTTGATGAACACGTCGATCATCTCTTCGATCGTCAGGCCGAGGACGTTCGTCCCGAGGAGCGAATCGCTGAGCAATTCTTGCAGCAGCGGGAGCAAGCCGCCACCCTCGCTGCCTTTCGAGAGGAATTCGGCGAGTCCCTGCTCGAACAGCCGGCCGTAGAGCGGTCCGGCGATCGTGCCGAGGCCGCCGATGATACTCGACAGGAGCGCGTCCCCCGTCGTCAGGAAGTAGAAAGTGTTCTCGGGGGTGACTGATCGCCGGTAACCCGCGAACAGCGCGCCACCGACGCCAGCGAACGCCCCGCTGATGGCGAACGCGCCCAGCTTGTAGTAGAACGTATTGTAGCCGACCGCCTCCGCTCGCTCTTCGTTTTCGCGGATCGCGATCATCACCCTGCCGAACGGCGAGTGGATGATCCGCTGCATCAGGAAGTAACAGACGAGCACGACCAGTCCGATCATGTAGAAAGAGACGACGTTCGTCGAGAGATCGAACATCCCGAGGAAGTTGTCGATGCCGGAGCCTGTCAACCGCCCGATCGCGTAGCTCGCACTGTCGAGGTAAGGGATCCCGATACGGAACCCTTCCGGATGAGTTGCAAAGGAGACGCCCACGCCGTCCCGGGGCGTCGTCGAGACCCAATCCCAACCCCGGACGAAGACGTAGAACACCTGTGCGAACCCGAGGGTGATCATCGCGAAGTAGACGCCTGTCAACCGGAACGAGACGAATCCGATCGCGACCGCGATCAGGGCCGCCAATACCGCTGCCAGCACGAGCGAAACCATGAACGGTGTGCCCGAGGCGAGTAACGGAATCTTCCCGTTGGCGACGAGAATCACGAAGTACGCGCCGATCCCGTAGAACGCCGCGTGACCGAACGAGAGGTAGCCGGTATATCCAGAGATGAAGTCGAACGACATCGCGAACAACCCGAAGTACAGAATCGGTGTCATCGTCGTGACCTGGGGCAGGAACGACTGGAACACCAGCGCGAGTTGGACGTCTACCAGCGGTATCACCAGACCATCGGGGAGCGTCGTCGCCTCGTGGTACAGACCCGGATAAACCGCAAAAAGCAGGATGACGACCAGATGGACGATATGGTCACGTGCGTACCGGACGGGCCAGGCCGACCACCCGGAAGCATCGCTATCCTGGGTCGTAGTGACCGCGTCCTCTGACCCGGACGCCACGGTGGCGTCCTCGGGTGAAGCATCGTCGCTAATGGCCACCCACCTCCTCGACGCCGAACAGACCCTGTGGGCGGACGATCAAGACGAAAACGAGGATGAGGAAGATCGTCAACTGGGGCAACCCTGAGAACTTGATCTCGTTGACGAACCACCAGGACATGATCGCGTCGACGAGCCCGACCAGCAGCGCAGCGGCGACGGTGCCACGGAAGGTCCCGAGGCCGCCGATGATGACGACGACGAACGCCGGCAACAGTGTCTCCGCACCGAGCGGGACGCTCGCTCCCCAGTGAGTGTCCCACATCAACAACGCGCCAGCGATGCCAGCGACGCCGGTCCCGAGCGCGAAGACCACCGTGAACACCCGACGGACGTCGATACCGAGTGCAGACGCCATCTCGCTATCCTCGCTGCCGGCCCTGATGAACAGGCCGTATCGCGTCCGAGTGAGAAACGCCCAGATGCCAGCGACAGTGAGCACGCCCATCACGATCTCGAACAGCGCGATCCCCCGGACGCTGATCGGACCGACTGAGAGCCGCTGAGAGAGGAACCAAGGCTTGGTTCCCCAGGCGGCGATCCAGTCGGCACGAGGCTGGATATCGTAAAACTCCAGGATGATCCGCATCAGTTCGTCGATGATCAGCGTCAGGCCGAACGTCAGCAGGATTTGGGCGATCGGTGGCCGGTCGTACAGCCGCCGAATGAGTGTGACCTCGAGTGCCCCTCCCACAGCCGAGAGCGCACCGAAGACGACGGCAACGGCGACGAAGAAGAACGCGACCCGGGCGAGCGGTCCGGTCGTGGAGCTGACCATCAGGACCATCACCGCACCACCGAGGTAGGCCCCGACCATCGTCAACGACCCGTGAGCGAAATTGAGCACGCCCATCAGGCCGAAGATCAGTGTCAGTCCGCCCGCGATCATGGCGTAGATCGCAGCCTTCGACAAGCCGTCGATGAGCACGCGCGACAGCTCAGAGGGATGGAGAAACTCGATGAACGAGTCGACCAGCGCCAGCGGAACCAGTTCTGGAGCGACTGCAAGTAGTGTGTTGATCATGCCGAGAGATACCTCCTGAGTCGGTCGCTGTCAGCCGACACGTCGTCCGTCTCGCCGTCATCGACGACGGAGCCGTTGTCGAGCACGTAGAACCTGTCTGCGAGATCAAGCGCCAGTGGCAGATTCTGCTCGACCAGCAACATCGACGTCTGAGTGGCCGCGTCTGCGAGTGACTCCGCGACTGTCGCGACGATCTGCGGGGCCAGTCCCTCGCTGGGTTCGTCGACCAGCAAGAGCTCGTTTTCGCCGACCAGTCCACGGGCGAGCGCGAGCATCTGTTGCTGGCCGCCCGAGAGTGTCTCGGCGCGCTGTTCACGTCGTTCTTCCAGGATCGGGAATGCATCGTAGGCCAGCTCCAGGCCAGCGGCGATTTCGTCCTGATTGGGAACGGCGACCCGGAGATTCTCCTCGACGGTCAACTGGGCGAAGACCCGGCGGTCCTCGGGGATCCAGCCGATCCCACGACGGGCGACTTCGTGCGTCTCCTCGTCGACGATGTCGGTTCCGCGGAACCGTACGGCACCGTTCAGTGGTGGTGTTAGCTGGAGGATGGTCCTGATCGTGGTCGTCTTCCCGACACCGTTGCGTCCCATCAGGGCGACGACTTCGCCGTCGTCGACTTCCAGGGAGACGCCTTCGAGGATGTGGCTCTCGCCGTAGTACGTGTGCACGTCCTCGACTTCGAGTACTGTCATGTACTGCCCTCCGCCAGGTCACCCGGGGTGTATCCGCCGAGGTAGGCCTCCTGAACGGCCGGGTCGTTCCTGACCGATTCGGGCTCGTCGTCGGCGATCACCTCGCCCTGGTTGAGGACGACGATCCGATCGGAGACCTGCATCACGACGTCCATGTTGTGTTCGACCAGCAGGACAGCGTGGTCTTTCGCCACGTCCTCGATCAGATCGATGATGTCGCCGACACTCTCCGAGGAGACACCTGCGTTGGGTTCGTCCAGCAAGAGGACGTCCGGGTCACCAGCCAGCGCGATGGCTACTTCGAGTTGCCGTTTGGCACCGTGACTGAGTGCGCTCGCCGGCGTGTCCCGCTGGTCTGCGAGACCGACACGTTCGAGGATTTCGTGGGCTTGCTCCTGATACGCGCCGAAACTGTTGACGTTGCGCCAGAAACTCCAGCGGCCGCTATCGGCCGCCTGTGCCGCGATCCTGACGTTCTCGAAGACGCTACTCGACGGAAAGATATTCGTCAATTGGTACGATCGGTGGACCCCGAGAGCGGCTGTCTCGTGTGGAGAGGCGTCGGTAATGTCCCTCCACTCGCCGTCCTGCTTGAATTCGATGGACCCGTCGCTGGGCTCCAGGGCTCCCGTGAGCAGGTTGAAGAACGTCGTCTTTCCCGCCCCGTTGGGGCCGATGAGCGAGCACAGTTCGTCCTCGAGCGTGAAGTCGACGTTGTCAACAGCTACAAGCCCCCCGAACCGTCTGGTGAGTCCTGTCGTCTGTAACATAGCTTACAGCGAACAGGACATGTCGTCGGCAGGTATCGTGACGTCTTCTGCACTGATTCGGACGACGGGTTCGCCCGGCATGATCGGGGCGCTCCAGTTGTCGGCCCACTCGTCGGTCGTCGGAATCGGGCTGGCGACCGTCATCTGCGAGCGAGCCTGGTTGTTGTACGTCTGGAAGGTGTACCCGTTCTGCCCCTTGGGAGTCTCCCTGACGGTCATCCCGCGGAGTTCGCTAGCGATATCCGCGCCGTCGAGCGAGCCCGACAGACGGGCACCCTGATGGATCGCCGACGCTGCGGTGAACGTTCCCGAGGAGAACAGGTCCGGCACGACCCCGTAGGTGTTGACGTAGCTCTCGACGAACGAATCGTTGATAGCGTTGTCATACTGGTTCCAGTGATACCGGGTCGTGAACGGCCCAAGCTTCGCGTTCTGGATATCCTCGGCCGTGAGGTCTTGGCCCAGGGCGTTCTGCATCGTCTCGCCGATGACCGTGTTCGTGATCAGCGTCGCAAAGCCACCGAACACACGGTAACTGTAATTCCCGCTCAAAAACGCCGTGAACAGTTGTGGGAGCGTCGCGACAGTGAACCCGCCGACGATGCCGTCGGCACCGGCTTCCTCGGCGTTGTCCAGAAGTGGCCCCCAGTCGGAGTACCCGCGTTCGACGAACCGAGTATCGAGTACGTTGACGCCGTTCGCTTCTAGCACGTCTCGATAGTTGTTCACGACTGCCCGCCCGAAGCTGTAGTCCGCACCGAACAGATAGACGTCCTCAACGTCCGTTTCCTCAGCGACGTACTTGCCGCCACTGCGGGCGTCCATCGCTGTGTTTTCACTCGCGCGGAACACGATATCGTTACACGTCTCGCTGTTCGAAGTGAGGTCAGCTGAGGCTGCGGGGCCAGCCATGAACGGGACGTTCGTCTGGTTGACGACCGTATCGACGACGCGCGTCGCTGCACCGGAAGACGAACAGCCGAACAACATGTCGACGTTGTCCGACTGAACCAGGTCGGTGGCCCGTGTCTGGGCGATGTCGGCAGCAAACTCCGTATCACGGAGCAACAGTTCGTACGTGACGTCCCCGACATCCATCTCGAGCGTTCCCGCACTCACGTCGGCTGGAGGATCGATATCTCCTTTGTGGGCAAGTCCTGATAGGAACCCCCATACGCCCTGCTGGCCGTAGTACTGGAGGTCCCCTGTCAGTGGCTGGAGTACCCCGATCTTGATCGTGCCCGAAACGTCTTGAAGCGTTCGCGTTCCCTGCGTATTACCATTGCCGTTCATTGGTTCTGTCCCGTCGCCATTGCCGTCGTCTCCCGCTCCCGTCTCTTCACCACAACCAGCCAGACCAGCGAACCCGGCAACACCGAGTGCGCTCAGCGCTCGCCGCCGTGTGATGTGCTTGTCTCTCATGACGTTCTATACTAATGTTAACAAAAGACAAGGCAAGATGGGTTTACATGTGAACCTCGGGCACTCCGAGGGGACTGTCTCACTGCAGATCTTCAAGCGCTTCGACGACGCGTTCGATCATCTTCTGTTGGCTCCGTCGAAGGTTCTTCGAAACAGCCGGTTTCGAGACGCCGAATTCCTCAGCTAGATTGCCCAGCGATGCATCCCGTGGTGTCTCGAAGTAGCCGCTGTTGACGGCTGTTTCGAGCGTTTCACGTTCGACCTCCGAGAGACCTCGACAGCCCTCGATCAGCGTCATCGCAGCACCAGCGTTCTGGACGAAATCCTGCAGGTCGGGCAGTGCGGAGTTCTTGCGTTCGAGAATATCGAATTCGTTGTTCCGCTCCAGCTCCGACAGTGCAACGTCTGCTTCGTCGTTGCGGTCGAAGCCGACGTGCCAGACTTCACTGCCATCTTCGATATGAAACGGGCCCGTGATGTAGCCGTCGTTGCCGCGGATCGCTGCCATCGCGTCCGTCTCGACGATCCGTGTTCGGATGTGAGCGACATCACCCTGGCGTGTTACCAGCGAGTAATCGTTCATGTTGTCGTGGTCCCGCAACGCTCGTAACCCGGCATCCAGTTCCCCGCGATCGTCTGCTTCGACGACTAATCGCGTCTCAAGTTCCCGCTGTGCCTGATCGAAGTCCCAGTGGACGGTCGCGAACGCGACACCGTGGTCTGCAGTGGTGTCGATGAACGGGCAGTCGTATTGCTCCATGTCCATGGCGATGTCGATCATTGGCCAACCCCTGGTTTGCCATCATTCTACATGATGTTAAGTGTTGAGTGAGTGTGCAGCCGTATCACCATTTTACCAGCAATTATGTCCTGTTTACTACCGGCAGGAATTCGGATTGTCATCCACGTAGGCAAAAATATGGTCGTTACTCGGGAGCTCCGAACTGTTCGATCACGGCTTGCCGATCGATCTTCGAGGGGCCGCTCGTCGGCATCTGATCGACGAAGTCGAGTTCGCGCGGGTGCTTGAACCGTGCCAGCCGGTCGTCGAGAAACGCGCGGAGAGACGACACGGTGAGATCATCGACGTCGTCTGCCAGTTCGACGACAGCCTTGCCGACCTGCCCCCACTGCTCATCAGCGATAGGGATCACGACGACCTCGGCGATGTCTGGGTGATCGGCGACCGCGTCCTCGACCTCTGCGGGATAGACGTTCTCGCCGCCGCTGACAAACATGTCCTTCTTGCGACCTTCGATGTAGTGATAACCGTCCTCGTCGACGCGCGCGAGGTCGCCAGTCGATACCCAGCCCCGCTCGACAGTTCGGTCCCTTTGAGGCGCAACTGTCCCGTCACCGAACGCTTCCGTGGTCTCTGCCTGATCGTTCCAGTACCGATCGGCCGCATGTGGACTCGCGATCTGGAGTTCCCCGATCTCTCCGACGTCGACCGGCTCGCCGTCGTCGACGATACGCGTCTCGACGTGCATGTCGGGGACGCCGACGCTTGCGGCCTTCTCGCGCGGCCAGCCGTCGGGCATCGCGAAGTTGTTCGGTCCACACTCGGTGAGTCCGTAGCCCTGAGAAAGATCGACGTCACGGTCCCACCAGGCGTCCATCACCGACTCTCGACAGGGGCCACCGCCGGACTTGACGACCCGAAGTGACGACAGGTCGACGTCGTCCCACTGGTCGTGTTCGCTCATCATCCGCAGCACAGCCGGGACGGCGACGAGGACGCTCCCTCCGAGGTCGTCGATCGCGGTGAGTACATCGCCGGGATCGAACTCACGGGCGATGACGACGGTCCCACCCATGTGCCACACGGGAATGGTGATAACGTTCCATCCCCCGGTGTGAAACATCGGGAACGCCATCGGCGTGCAGTCGTCCCCGCGGATTCCCCAGGCAGTGATTGTGTTCAGCGAGTTCCAGACGATCCCTCCATGGGTCAGAACGGTCTCTTTGGGCACACCGGTCGAGCCCCCGGTGTGCAAGAACAGATGCGCATCGTCCATCGAGAGCGTTGCCGTCTCTACCGGCGTCTCATCAGCCGGCAGCGCGGCCTCGAAGCTTGCCCCCTCGTGGTTGCCCTCGGTCGGTACGATCAGCGTCTCGAACGCTGACTCGTCGTCGATAGCGCTCTCGACCGTCGATTCGAAGGGTTCTTCGACGACGACCAACGCAGGATCGATGGTCTCCAGTAGCGTCTCGAGTTCGGGGGCAGCGAGACGGTGTGAGAGGGGTGCCAGGACGCCACCAGTTTTCCCCGTCGCGAAGAAGAGGTCGACCAGTTCCGGGCGATTGCGCGAGACGACGGCGACCCGCCCACCTGCGTCCTCACGAGCCGTAGGCGCGTCCGCGGAGACGCCATGGTCGTACAGCAGTCGTGCGACCCGGTTGGCTCGCCGATCGAGTTGCCTGTAAGTATACGAATCGCCCGTCGTCCAGTCGATGAGCCCGACGCTCTCGGGCGTGAGTCGCGCGCGACGCTCGCTCCAGGCCCCCACCCAGTCGGCGGGACGGTGCGGGCTTCTCGGGTGGTGTTCAGACATCGTCCAGGAACTCCATGAGAGACTCGGTGACAGTGTCGGCATTCTCGATGAAAAACAGATGCGGTCCACCGTCGACCGTCACGAGCCGAGACTGCGGCAGTCGGTCGGCCAGCATGCGGCCGTTCTCGACTGGAACCACCTTGTCGGCCGTCCCGTGCATGACGAGTGCAGGGACGTCGATCGTTGCACACTGATTGCTAACGTCGAAATGTTGTACGGCCTCGCCCTGCCACAATCGGGCCTGGTCGCTCGCGTCACTCGCCAGTCGCCAGTCGACGATTCGTGAGATTTGTTCGGGATTGTCCTCGAGATATCCGTCCGAGAGTGCGGGCGACATCTTGTGCCGGATCGCCTCCCGTTCGTCGTACTCGTCCGGGACAGTAAACATCGTGACCTGGGTTTCTTCGGGTATCGGAACCGCTTCTTCGCCGCCGAAGCTCGTACATAACAGCGCCAGCGATTCGACACGGTCGTAGTCAATAGCGTACTGGAGGGTGATCATCCCGCCCATGCTGGCGCCGACGAGGTGGGCCTGCTCGACGCCAGCGTCGTCGAGAACGGCCTCCAGATCGCCAGCCATCTGTTCGATGGTGTACGGCCCCTCTGGCTCGTCGGAATCACCTGTCCCGCGATTATCCGGGATGATCACCTCGTATTCCGCAGCTACTGCATCTCGCTGCCAGCGCCACATCCATCGGCCGTATCCCAGGCCTTCGACGAAGACGACCGTCTCCGCATTGCTGACGCCGATTCGCTCGTATGCCAACGCCACATTCCCGTTCGTGGCGTACTGGACATCAGTTTCAGAAACCGCTGTCATATACACAGTAACGACCGAGTTCCCCTTCAAACCGAAGCTTCACATGTTAACCAGAACCACTCTGTACCGATTTGACCATGATTTTGTTAGACTCGCCACGAGGCGTACGTCCAGTGACGACCATTCTCACCCGTCTGATGGTGTCAGACACATACTCATGCCATTCCCCATAATTCCACACGACCCATATTGCAACAATCGAATCATTTATCTACTTCCGAGTAAATAATACAGTTAGGAGCACATCATGACACTCGATACAATCCTCCTGGCAGTTGGACCGAGCGACAACGACCGCGCGGACGCACTCGCGGAAGCAGTCGTCGAAGTAGCGAAACCCACAGGCGCAGACGTCGTCATCGCACACGTCTTCACCGAGAGCGAGTTTGCGAAGACGGCAAAACGGCTGGAGTTCGATACGAATGCGGATCCGGACACAGTGGCCAAACGTCACCAGACCGTGCGTACGATGACGGAACTGTTCGACGACGCTGGCGTCACCTACTCGATCCGTGGCGCAGTCGGCGAGCACGCGGCCGAGATCGTCGACCTCGCGACCAAGGTCGGGTCCGATCGGGTCGTCGTCGGTGGCCGCAAGCGCTCGCCGACGGGCAAAGCAGTCTTCGGGTCGGTCGCACAGGCCGTCATGCTCGACGCGCCGTGCCCGGTGACGTTCGTCCGCGGCGACAATGGCAACGGAGAGTAGCGTCGGGTAAGCGGCGAAAAATAGCATCGCGAACGCGACAGAGAGTAGCGTCCGAACGCGTCGAGACGTACCGAAGATAGAGCACGCGGCCGGTCCAGCCGCCACAGGCGGAGGACGCGCGTTTCGACTCTTTATTCGACAATTGCGGCTTCGAGTAGCTCGAGCGGATGTCGGACCTCGTAGCCCGTCCCGTGTTCCATCTGCATGGCACAGGTCGGACACTCGGTCATGCCGGTCGTTCCCTCGGCATGTTCCATATGCTCGAACATCTCCTCGCCGATCTTCATCGACTTCTCGTACTTCTCGGACTTCCAGCCGTAGGTTCCAGAAATTCCCGAACAGGACTCGCCGACGTCCTCGATACCGACATTGTCGAGATCTCTGAATAGTTCGACGGCCTGTCGTTCGAGGCCCTGATTGCGGGCGTGACAGGGCGCGTGGTACGCGAACTCCTTGGCCAGTTCGTCGGAGACGTCAGCGTCTTCGATTTCCCCTTTCAGATCTTCGTGGATGCGGAGGTACTCGATCGACTCGAAGGTGTTCTCAGCGACGGCGTCGACACCGTCAATGTCGAACAGCTCGGGGTACTCCTTGCGCAATGCCATCGAACAGGACGTACAGGAGGCGATGGCGTCGTACCCCTGTTCGATGAGGTCCGCAAAGGACGAGACGTTGACCTTCGCACCACGGCGCGCGTCGTCGAGCATGCCGTTGGCAAACATCGGCGTGCCCGAACAGCGCTGTTCGGGGACGACGACCTCGTAGCCGAAGTGTTCGTAGACGTGGACGAGCGCCTTCGCGACCTCCGGCGTGTTGTAGTTCGAGTAACAGCCGTGGAAGTACGCGATCTTCTTGTCGGCATCTCGGGGTTCACCGCGACGTTCTCTGGCCTCACGAGCCCGCTCTCGGGACGCGTCTGCGCCACCCTGCTTCTGCCACCACTTGCGGAAGGTTTCGGTGGCAAACGCCGGGAAGTCCCGTTCGTTCGGTATTCCCATCGTCTTGTCCATCACCCAGCGGACGGGGCCGAAGTTCATCGCGAAGTTCGCCGTCCGCGGGAAGATACTCGCAAGCCGTGCCGACGTCCGGTAGTTCGCCAGGATTCGGTTCCGCCAGTATTTGAGCGAGAACTTGCTCATCTGCTCGTCGACGTACTGGCCCCGCGCGGTGTTGTGCATCTGGCTCAGTGGCACGCCGGACGGACAGCCGTCGTCACACCGCATGCAGTTCGAACACTCGGTGATCGAGTCGTCGATCTCGTAGTCGTCGTCAGTCTGTTTGAGCCGCCACTGTTCGGGCCCCTGGAACTTTGGGCCGGGGAAGTCGTCGTCGACCTCCGCGACCGGGCAGTTCGTATCACAAATCGAGCACTTGTAGCAGGAATCTGCGCCTGGTCGGAGGTCGAAGTCGTCGCTGTCGGGGAAGACGTCGACTGGTTCGTAGGAATCGCCCGTGTTCGGTGCAACTGGATCGAAGGATGGGTCTTCTGCGTCGCTCATCGTGCCTCCTGTGCCGCAACCGTGCCTGCGTGGTAGCCTGTCGCGATCGAAACCCCACTGCCGGATTTCTCGGCGGCGAAGTCGAAGCCGCCCAGCACCGATCCGGCGGCTCTGAGGTTCTCGAATTCGGGGTCACCGTCAGCGGTCAGCGGTCTGAGTTCGGGATCTGGATCGACACCGAACAGCGCGAACGGATGGTCGCCGAAGACGTCGAGGTCGAACCACTCGTAGCGGTCTTCGGGGTGGGGGACGTGACAGTCGAAGATCGGCTCTCGGACGCCTTCGCGATCCGATTCGACGCCCTTGCCGACGAGGCCGCCCGTCGCCAGGACGTACTCATTGGCGGAGACGGGAATTTTCGCGCCGTTTTTCTCGACGTAGACCTGTTCGATCCGGTCGCCGCCGTCGTAGTCGACGACTGGGTTACCTGACTCGAAGTTACCGCCGGCCGCATCGAGCGCGTCGAACATCGCGTCTTCGAGCCGCAATCCAGGTAAAGACGGTGGACCCGACGGCACTTCGAAAATCTCCGCGCCCAGTTTCTCGCCGAGCGCTGCCCGAACGCCGCCCGCATCCTCGTCACCCAGCACCGCTGGGAACCCGACGCGGGGTTCGTCCTCCTGCTCGCGATTGACTCGTGCCGCGAGTGCGTCGCGCGCACCCTGCTCGTTTCCGCGGACCGAGACAGTTCCGTTGTGTTCGAGCAATTTGGCATAGCGCGTCACCTTCGCGTCTGCCTTGAGGTCGCCCGGGAACTCGACCGTCACACCTCGAACGTCGAAGGGGACGCCCGCGGCCCGGAGATGGGCGGCGACGTGCGGAGCGTCGAAGTCGGTCATGCTCTGGAAGCCGACCAGCAGCACGTCCCGATCGTCACTCGCGATTCCGGCGGCCGCCCCTGCCGGATATCTGGCTGTGGGTTTGACTGTCCCGCCGTGAGTCGGCAGCAGCGCGTTCGTCTCGGTGTGTCCCCCTCGATAGTCGGTCGCGACTTCGTCGAACAGCCCCATCGCCTCTCGGACAGTGTCTACACCGACGATCCGATAGGGATGGCTGTCTGGGAGCGCCGGGATCGCCTCGTAGGGATCGGTCAGGGGCCCCTCCCCCTCCGGTGTGTAGCCGAGTACGTCGACCAGCCCCGAGGCTTGCCGAAGCGTGCTCTGTTTGTAGGAGAGTAGTCGAACGTGTGCGCCCTCCCGAGCGGCCGTAATTGCACTCGTGAGGCCAGCGAGGCCACCGCCGATCACGAGCACGTCCGATTCAATAGCCACGCGAATCGCCTCCGTCTGTCGCGACGCCGCTGGCACTCGTCTCGCCCGAGTGGTCGGTGCCGGAGTCGAAGGCTGCAAAGTCGACCGGATCGCCGTCGGCGGGATCGTGATCGCGGTTCTGGGTCGTTGCGTGTAGTGCGTAGTTCAACGCGGCCTGTGAGAGCTGCTGGCCCCAGAGGGCGTGGCGCTGGCCTTTCCAGCGCTCCTGCAGCAGTTCGTCCCAGGCCTGGCGGGCGACGGCTTCGTCGTAGGTGTCGCCGTCGACGACGGCCCCGTGGAGTTCGCTGGCCATCCGGTGGACACAGAAGCCGCCCTGGCAGTTGCCCATCGACGCTCGCGTTCTGATCCGGACGGCGTTCAGATCTGAACCCGACTGGTCGATCGCGTCCTGAATCTCCGCGCGCGTCACGCCCTCGCACTCACAGACAGTCGGGTTTGGCCCGCTCGTCTTTAGCACGTCGTCCGCGCGCGACCCGAGTCGTTCGACGCTCCGACGCCCGATCGGTGATCGGAGTCCGAACTCGTCCATGTAATCTCGCAACACGGTGAAATCTTCGCTGCCCGGTAAGGGGACGTCAGCCGTTCGGCACTCCCGATCGATGCCGAACTGCGCACAGACGTGGTCAGAAATCTTTTCACCCATCATCCGGTAGGTGGTGAACTTTCCGCCCACGATGGAAGTCATGCCGGGCAGATCGTCCCGGTCCTCGTGATCGAGAAGGAAGAAGTCTCGGGTGATATCTGTCGGGTCTTTACTCCCGACGTCCGGCGGTTCGTACAGCGGACGGACGCCCCAGAACGACCGAATCGTCCGCGCCTCCTGAAGAATCGGTACCAGTTCCGACAGCGTGTCGATCATGTGGTCGACTTCCCACTGCTCTTCGGGGTAATCTTCGGGATCTTCGACCTCCTCGTCGGTCGTCCCGAGTATCGCCGTCGTCTCGTGGGGGACGATGATGTCGGCGTCACCTTTGGGCTTGCACCGGTTGATCACAGTGTCGACCTGGCGGACGTTCATGATCGTCATGACCCCCTTCGAGGGACGGACCGCGATGTCGACGTCGGCCATCTCGCCGATGCGACCTGCCCACGCACCCGACGCGTTGACGACGTAGTCCGCGCGGATCTTCTCGGTTCCGCCCGCGACGCCATGGACTCGCTTGCCAGATCCGGAGGCGTGCTCGACTTCGACACCGACGACTTCGCCGTCTTCGACTAGCAAGTCCGTGACTTTCGAGTGTGTCTCGATGCGTGCCCCGTGCTCCTCGGCGCTAGCGGCGTTCGCTACCACCAGCCGGAAGGGGTCGATGGCCCCGTCAGGGACAGTGATCGCTTTATCGATGTCTTTTGCGAGGTACGGCTCCATCTCGCGGGCTTCGCGCCCGGAGACGACCTCTGCGGGGATCCCGCACTCCTCGCAGCCCTCGAGCTTCTTCTGGAAGTATTCGTCAGTATCCTCTGGGCGTTTCACGAACATCCCACCGGTCATCTCGACGCAGTGGCCCGCGATATCCCTGAGGACACGGTTCTCCTCGATACACTCCGTCGCACTGGCCTGATCTGAGACGGCGTACCGGCCGCCGCTGTGGAGCAGACCGTGCATCCTGCCTGTGGTCCCGTGGGTCAGATTTCCCTGTTCGACGAGGGTAACGTCGAGCTCGCGCATCGCCAGATCGCGCGCGATGCCGATGCCCGTCGACCCGCCGCCGATTACGAGGACGTGTGGTGTGGCTGCCATCCGATAGCAGGGGCAACGTACCGAACGTACTTCATTGTTACTTTGATATGGGCAATATCGATAAAGAACCAGTGTGAATTAGTCCCAACCTGAAAAGAGTGAAGTAATATTTCATCTGAAACGGCCGATAATCCCACTTTCAGCAATATCATTTGCCCACTTGCGAAGCATTTATAATGATTCACTGTGAGTTTTACTACCAGAACGGGGCCTCCGGTAAAGAGGCTCCGTCGAAGTACGGAGCAACCCATGTCAGACACATACGTCGGCGCGATCGATCAGGGGACAACAGGCACGCGATTCATGGTATTCGACCACGACGGTTCGGTCGTTGCCAACGCCTACGAGAAACACGAACAGATTTACCCGGAGCCCGGCTGGGTCGAGCACGACCCGATGGAGATCTGGGAGAACACGAAACAGGTCGTCAAAGACGGCCTCGCAGATGGCGGCCTTTCGCCGGATCAGCTGGAGGCACTCGGGATCACGAACCAGCGTGAGACGACGATCGTTTGGGACAAAGAGAGCGGGAATCCGGTCCACAATGCGCTGGTATGGCAGGATCGACGGACGACCGACCGCGTCGAGGAGATCCAGGAGGCGGACAAAGTCGAGTGGATCCGGGAGAAGACGGGGCTTGAGTGTGACGCGTACTTCTCGGCGACGAAAGCGGAGTGGATCCTCGACAACGCGGATCAGATCAAGACTGGACGGTCGCGGCCCGAAGACATCCGCGACCGAGCCGAGAGCGGCGAACTGCTGATGGGGACGATCGACACGTGGCTCATCTACAAACTCACGGGCAACCACATCACCGACGTCTCCAACGCATCGCGGACGATGCTGTACAACATCCGGGATCTGGAGTGGGACGACGAACTCTTGAACGAGTTCAACGTCCCCAAGTCGATGGTTCCGGAGGTTCGACCGTCCAGTGACGAGGAGACGTACGGCTCGACCGATCCGGATGGCTTCCTCGGCGAGGAGGTCCCGGTTGCGGGCGCGCTCGGTGACCAGCAGGCTGCGCTGTTCGGCCAGACCTGCTTCGACGCCGGTGACGCGAAGAACACCTACGGGACTGGATCGTTCTTCCTGATGAACACCGGCGAGGAGGCTGTCGCGAGCGATCACGGCCTGCTCACGACGATCGGCTTCCAGCGCTCGGGCGAACCAGTCCAGTACGCCCTGGAGGGATCGATCTTCATTACCGGTGCGGCGATCGAGTGGCTCGAAGACGTCGACCTCATCGACGATCCGGCCGAGACGGCCGAACTCGCGCGCTCGGTCGATTCGACTGATGGCGTCTACTTCGTCCCGGCGTTCACGGGGCTTGGCGCACCGCACTGGGACGGTCGCGCACGCGGGACCATCGTCGGGATGACCCGCGGGACGCGACGCGAGCACATCGTTCGTGCGACTTTGGAGTCCATCGCCTATCAGACCCGCGACGTCGCCGAGGCCATGGAGGCCGACTCGGGCGTCGAGATGACGAGTCTCAAGGTCGACGGTGGCGCAGTCAAGAACAACTACCTCTGTCAGCTTCAAAGCGATATCATCCAGACTGAGATCGCTCGGCCCAAAGTCGACGAGACCACCGCGCTCGGGAGCGCCTACGCGGCTGGCCTCGCCGTGGGTTACTGGGAAACCGTCGACGAACTCCGGGACAACTGGCAGGTCGATCGAGATTTCAAGCCAAAGATGGCTGCCAGCGACGCGGACAAAATGCACAGCCGCTGGGACGACGCAATCGAGCGCTCACTCGACTGGGCCCGTGACGACGGAGGTGACTGACGATGGTAGTAGATGTCGCACTTCCCGGCCTCGATATGGTCGATGTCGTGTTGCAGGCCGGGCATGACTGGGGCACCATCGAGGCCGTCATCGAGAGGTTCACCGAAGATCCGGGTCCAGCGATTCTGTTGGGTGCGGCTGCCGGTGGTGCGTTCGGTGCGGCACTCGGTGCACTACCAGCGTTCATTTTCACTGGCTTCCTCGTCATCGCCGGCGTCGCTGGTGGTGGCCTGGTCGGCGTCGGCTTTGGTCCGGTCTTCGGTCCGCACATCTCCTTCGCTGGTGGCGCGGCCGCGGCCGCATACGCCTCGAAGAACGGCCTGATGGAGTCCGGGTTCGACTACCATAACGGGAAAGACATAGGGTTCGCATTAGGGAGTAGGCCGGACATACTCGCGGTCGGTGCGCTGTTCGGTGTCTTCGGGGTACTCGGAGAGCAACTACTCCGTTTCCTCGCTGTCCCGACTGACCCGATCGCGATCATGGTCGTCATCAGCGCGTTCGCCCACCGTGCGGTCTTCGGGTACTCGATCCTTGGGGCTGTCAGTTCGAAAGCCAGCGGGCGCTTCGACATGGGCCCGTTCGAGCGCGAAGAGACGCGCGCGGAAGGAGAATCGCTCGTCACCGACGGTGAGAAGAGCACCGCGGAACGGCTCGCGGTCGAACCGTGGCTCCCGAACATGTACAAGTGGTCCCACGTCGCTGGAATCGGGCTGGCCGCTGGGGGTGCGGCGTCATACGCTGCGCTGCAGGTCGCTCGCGCCGGGCTCCCATCGAGCGCCCAGATGGACTTCGCACAAGCACTTGCACCGGAATCAGCAGGAGGATTAGGACTGGCTACCCCCGCTGTCTTCCTCGGGTTCGGGATCAGCGCAGCGACGCTGTTGTTCCTGAACCTCGGAGTCGATCGGATTCCGGTCACCCACCACATGACCTTGCCAGGAGTGACTGCGTTCTTCGCCGTCGCAATGGACGCCGGAAACGGCGGGATGCTTGCTGGCCTGGATCCTATCTTTGCTGTCGCCATCGGTGCGCTGTTCGGCATGATCGGTGCGCTGATCGGTGAAGCCGGCCAGCGTATCTTCTACGCCCACGGCTCGACCCACGTGGACCCGCCCGCGTTCGCCATCTTCATCTCGATCACGCTGATCTGGGTGCTGGCGGTCGCTGGCGTCTTCGAGACGGCCGTCTGGGTCCCCGGTGGCCTCTAAATTCGGCCCACCCTCTCTTTGTTTATCGTACAATTCACGAACTGTCCCCGTAGCTACACCACCGAAATCCATGCACCTACGACGGCAGCGCTGTCCGCAACACCAGAAACGACAGCACGCCCGCGCCGACGCCCACGCCCAGTGCCAGCCAGAACCCCGGCTCGATCGCCATCGC
>Ga0207718_100126_pt1 | contig 93478 bp, 96 predicted proteins | sample A23M2SouthBayCA_FD_187749 | JGI IMG/M metagenome (GOLD analysis project Ga0207718, IMG submission 187749) | Aerobic enrichment media microbial communities from Eden Landing Ponds, California, USA - A23 M2 (SPAdes) | ecosystem: Environmental > Aquatic > Marine > Unclassified | place: Emeryville...
TCCCCGCCGAGTTCGCGCACCACCTGCGGCGTGGCGAGACTCGCCATCCCGTTCCCGCAGTCGACGGCTACCTGCTGGCCGTCCAGTGGGGCGCCGTACTCGCTGGCGTATTCGACGACCGTCTCGCGGTACTCGGGGAGGTAGTCGGCCTCGCTCGTCGAGCCCCACTCGTTCCAGGCGAGCGGGTCGGGGTCGTCGTCGACTCGTGTCTCGATACGGGCCTCGCTCTCGTCGTCGTACTCCTGACCGTCTGCGAAGAGTTTGATCCCGTTGTCGGTCGGCGGGTTGTGACTCGCGGTGATCACGACGCCGCGTCGACCGCGGGAGGCGAACCCCACGGTGGGTGTGGGCACCTGTCCGACGCGGACGACGTCGGCGCCGGCGCTCGTGAGTCCGGCGGCCATCGCGTCGGCCAGTCCCGCGCCCGTGGTGCGCCCGTCCCGGCCGAGGACGAACTCCCCGCCGTCGGCGCCAGCGGCGCGCCCGACCGCCAGCGCGAGCTCGGGCGTCACTGCCGTCCGTACGTCGCCGCGGATCCCGGCCGTCCCGAACAGCTCCATGTCTCACCGTTGCGAGGACCGACTCATAGTTACACCGGTCGGTGTCAACGCACGGCCACTCGGAATACCCCCGAACTGCCTTCGCGGCCGAGGACCGATCAGCGTGGAGTGCAAAGACGACGTTGAACCGGCGGAACTTCGGCGGCAGGTGGGACGCCTCTCCATGGTCGCAATCGAACCGTCTCACTGCCATCACTCAGTGTGGGAGGCATGGTCTATATAGAACGTCCGCGAGCGAAGCGAGCGGTTCACGGGACCGAGCGAAGCGAAGTCCCGCTTTTTCACCCATGTTTTTGGCCCGGGGGTGCCCGCAGTGAGGCCGAAGGCCGAACGAGGACACCCCCCGGCGAAAAAGATGGTCTCTAGACGCCCTCGAAGTTCTCGTGGCCTTCGATCTCGACGCCTTCCTCGGTGACTTCGGCGATGTAGACACCGTTGCCGGAGCCGGTGTCGCGCTCGGCAGCGGCCTTGATCGCGGCGACCGCGGTGTCGCGTGCCTCGTCGACGCTCATGTCCTCCTCGTAGCGGTCTTCGAGGGTACCGTAGGCGACGGTGAGCCCGGAGCCGGTGATGGTGTAGTCGTCCTCCATGACGCCGCCGGCGGGGTCGATGCTGTAGACGTGGCTGCCCTCGTCGTCGACGCCGCCGAGGATGGGGTTGATCGCGAAGAACGGGCCGCCGCGCGCGAAGTTACCCGCGAGCGTCGCGAGCGCACCGATGCTCATGTCCTCGCCGCGGCGCGCCTCGTAGAGGTTGACCTCCGCGCGCAGCGTGCGGATGAACGACTGGGCGCCGCCCACGGAGCCGACGAGCGTCAGCGCGGCCGTCGGGTGGATCTGTTCGACCTTCTGGACGGTCTTGTTGGAGACGAACCGCCCGCCGAGCGAGGCGCGCATGTCCGTCGCGACGACGACACCGTCGGTCGTGGAGATGCCGATCGTCGTCGTCCCCGTCTTGTTGACGGTCTCGTCGTCGGCGCTCGACTCGTCGGGGAACCCGCCGACCTCGGGCTCGGTCGGCGCGGGCCGACCCGCCCGGAGGTGTTCCGCGTTCTGTGAGAAATCCGAACCGGCGAATGGGTCACGCATGCGCCGTAGGTATCGGTCCTGTGGTGATAAATCCACCCTTTCCGTGCCGGACCGGTCGACTTCCGTGCCGGACTGGTCGACCCCCGAAACCCCGACAGAGCGATTCGATGACGGCCCCGTTCGCCGAGACGGCGTTCCCACTCCGGGGATGTGGTAGTCGGAAAACGCTCGGCTACTCGGAGATCGACTCTCTCTGTTCAGGCGGTGGCAGTCTTCGTGTGTTCGTAGGCGGTCTCGAGTCTGTCGACGACGCGGTGGACGGGCAGCGAAACCCCGACTCGCCGCATCAGCAGCGCGACCGGCAACAGGACGATGCCGGCGAGCAGGCTCAACTGGTACAGCACGAACACGGTTGCACGTTGCATTCTGGTGCGCATTGCGGTGTAACACCCTCCATCCGGTACCAACATATAAAGGTTGTGTCCGTGTCGCCGGTCTGTCTGATCGAAGATGAAGGTTTACCCCGCCGCTGTCTTGCGATTAAACGTGGGTTGTATCCGGTGGCAACCGCACCTGTACAACGTCGAATCACGGGTAACGGGTCGCTTGGTGAGGGGGGTTGTAGCCATAAGTTATGGCCATAATTTCGGTGACGTGCGCAGCCTTCGATCGGAGAAATTGCGGCGTACACACGTCTGACGTCGTGGTTCGGGATTCGTGGTCCAGGGAGTCGTGGTTCGGGATTCGTGGTGGATGGGAGCCAGTCGACGTCGGCGGTGAGCTCGGAAGCTCGTCGCCGAATCAAAAGCAGGATTACAGAGAAGCGTGGAGTGCTGTGTATGAACTACCTCGTAGTGATGGAAGCAGCGTGGGTCGTTCGCGACGTCTCGGACATCGACGACGCGATCGGCGTGGCGATAAGCGAAGCGGGCAAGCGTCTCAACGACGACGACATGGACTACGTCGAAGTCGACGTCGGCGCGACCTACTGCCCGGCCTGTGGGGAGCCGTTCGACTCGGCGTACGTCGCCGCGGACACGGCGCTGGTCGGCCTCGAACTCGAGATCGACGTGTTCAACGCCGAGAGCCAGGAACACGCCGAACGTATCGCGAAAAGCGACATCGGGGGCGCACTGCGCGACGTTCCCCTGAAAGTCGTCGCCACCCAGGAGACCGGCGAGGGCGACGACGGGGACGCCTGACCGTCATCGCGCCGGCAGCTCAGTCCCCAGAGCGGTCACTGCACCGGCAGTTCCGTCTCGGCCTCGGCCCCGAGTGCCGAGCGAACCGTCTCGACGGCCGCGGTGCGCTCGGCCAGGTTCTCCAGCAGAACAGTCTCACTCGGGAACAGCCGTTCCCCGACAGAGAGCCCGTGGTCACGCGCGGTCGATCCCGTCACCGTGAGATAGACGCCGACGCCGGTCTCGGCGATGGCGGCTTCCTCCTCGGCGACGTCGCCCGGATACGTGAACTCGATGCCGTCGAGCGCGGCCGTCCCGAGTACTGCCTCGACGAGCCGTTCGTAGCGCGGTGAGATACAGACCTCCCCCTCGTAGTGGTGGACGAACGAGTGGTCGATCTCGCCGTCCCAGTCGGCGGTCGCCTCCCGCGTCGCCAGCAGGGAGTGCCAGACGGTGTCGCCGAGTCCGGCGACCAGTCGCACGTCCGTGTCCCGGGGGTCGATCCGCTCGTTGACGCTGGCGAGGTCTCTCAGGGGGTCGTCTCGCAACTGGACGACCTCTTCGAGAACGAGGTCGGCGCTGTCGAAACCGAGCGCGACCTCGTGTTTCCGGAGCGCTCTGAACGGTTCCTCGCGGCCGACGAGTCGAACGTCGACGTCGTCGGTCAGCGGGACGGTCACGCTGTCGAACACGACGCGGCGGGGCATGCCGTTGCGTTCGTCACGGACCAGCGTGTACTCGGGTTCGTCGGGCGTTTCGAGGTCGCTGTAGGACGCCAGTCGGTCGTAGACGCCGTCGTCGGGCTGTTGCTGGTCTTTCGTGACTGCCTTCTCGTAGCGGAGCGTCGAACTGATGTCGTCGGCCAGTTCCGCCCGCCCGGTCTCGGCGGCTAGCCTGTCGAGAACTGCCTCCAGCGGTCGTCCCTTGCGGGGTACTGCGACGCTGACGGTCGTCATCAGGCGGGACGACGTGACTCCGGGGTAAAACGCGTCCGATCTCTGCCAGCCGTCCGTCCAGAGTGGTTCGCCCTCTTCGGCGGTCTCAGTTCCCGCCGCCGATGACCGACGAGAGCTGTTCGCGCCACTCCTTGAGGTCCTCGATCTCCGACTCGATGTCCTCGACGTCGTCCTGGATCCCCTCGACGTTGATGTCCCCGACCTGTGACTCCAGCGAGTCGAGTTCCGACTCGACTTCCTCGACGTCGGACTCGACGCTATCGACGGACTCCTCGACGTCGCCGACCGTCGTCTCGACATCCTCGACCGATTCCTCGACGTCGTCGACTGTGCTCTCGACGCTGTCGACGGACGCTTCGACGCTGTCGACGGACTCCTCGACGTCGCCGACTTCCGACCGGACGGACTCGACCTCTTCGAGCACGCCGTCGAGTTCGGATTCCAGCGAGTCGACCGTGGACTCGACGCCGTCGACGGTCGTCTGCACGTCCGCGAGAGCCTCCTCGTGGCCACGTGCGAGTTCGCCGACTTCCTGCAGTTCGCTCTGGAGGGACTCGACCTCCTCGCGGAAGCCCTCGATCGTTTGCTCGGCCGTGCCGTTCTCGTCCAGGAACTCCTCCAGGGCGTCGGTGTAGGCCAGCAGGTCGGCTATCTCCGTCTGGAGGCGCTGGATGCGAGCGTCGACGCTCCCACCGGACCCGTCGTCCACGAGGTCGAACGCCTTGCGCAGGAGTTTGACGTCGTCCTTGTCGACGTTCCCGTTACGCAGTTCGGCCGCGAGCGCGCCGACCAGCGACTCGACGCTGGCCGTCTCCGCGTCACCCTCGGCGTCGCCCTCGCCGTTCTCCGAACTCGCTGTCCCGGTCGCTGCCCCGCCGGTGGGGCCGTCGTCGCTCGGGTCGTTCGGGTCCTTCAGGTCGAGGGTCTCTACGTCCTCGTCCTCGCTATCGTCCTCGTCGAGTCCCGGCACGCCGTCGCTGTCGCCCGAGATGACGTCCCTGACGACGTCAGTGCTCCCCTCGTCGACGACGACGTCGTCGTCGTCCTCTTCGAGGGGCGGGTCGACGCTCTCGATGACGGGTTCGGTCAGGAACTTCTGGACGTCCTCGGTCCCCGTCGCCCGGATCCCGTACACCGTCGTGTACTCGGAGCCGGCGTCCATCTCCCGCTCGAAGGTGATACGCTCCTCGTCTATCGTCCAGTGCTCGCTGCCGTACTCCGGGTGAAAACCCAGGTCCTCGACGGCGACGTCCTCGGGCACTTCGTCCACGATGGTGACTGACACAGACTCCGAACGGTCCGACCGGATCTCGAAGGCGATAGCCGGCACCGGGAACTCGTCTTCCTCGAACCGCTTGTCCACCGTCACCCCGTCCGAAGACACACTCACTCGCTCGTACTGCTCTGATCCACTCATATGTTCCCTGTCTTTTAGCAACCAACTTAATCCTACTTATTGGTTCGGATACATATGCGACACTCAGACACGGTACCGGGGGAGTCGTGACCAGCGGAGTCGAGGAGTGTCGACCCTCTCGGTCCGGGACCGTCCCGTTCAGAGGTCGACCCGGTCGCCGATCTCGACGATCTCGAGCGTCTCGGGGTGGGGGAAACTCGACGCGTGGTTGTGGAGGACGGTCGGTTCCGTCGTCATGCCTTTCCACATGTCCCAGTGGCTCGGCAGGAGCCTGTCGAGTTGCAGTTCGTTGGCGGCCTCGATTATCATGTTCTCGTCGCTGTACCACCGCGTGCGGACCCGCTCGCCCTCATCGGGGTGACGGAGGTTGCCGACGGCACCGAACGCGAGCACGCCGAGGTCGATGTCGTAGGCCTCGCCGACGGCCTCGAACTCGCCCGGGCGGGCGTCACCGCCGTGGAAGAAGGTGCCGGCCTCGTGTTCGAACACCAGCGACACGGGGTGGATCGCGTCCGGGTCGTTGGCGGGTTCGACGTGCACCGTCAGCGCGCCGAGTTCGACCGTGTCGCCTTCCTCGATCTCGTGGAGCTGGTCGTCGTCGACGCCGTACTCGCCGGTCCAGTCCTCCTCTTCGATCACGTCGTGGCCGGAGTCACTCGTGTAGTAGTCCGCGCCGGTCCCCGCGAGGATCGGCCCCTGGCTCGGGCCGTGGACGTGGTCGACGTGTTCGTGACTGCCGAAGATCGCGTCGGCCTCTGCGACGTCTTCGGGGTCGAACGGAACCGGGATCATTCTGACTGTGCGTGGCGGGTCGCCGGTCCCGAGGTACGGGTCGATGAACACCGTCGTGCCGTCGTCGGCTTTCAGGACGAACCCGTTACAGCCCAGATACCAGATGGCCAGCCCGTCGGGGTCGGCGTCTTCGACGTCGTCCAGGAGCCACGTGCCCCAGTCGCTTGTCGTCATGGCACGCACTGCGACGGGCCACCAGTAATCCTTTACGAACCACCTTTTTCTTCGTCGCCTTTCCTCGCGCGCCTTCGGCGCGCTGCGGGAAGGCTCCTCGAAAAACGTGGGCGAAAAAGCGCCTCCGCGGGGCTTCGCCCCGCTCCGGCGTGAAACGCCTCACTTCCTTCGGCGTACGTTCGTATCTAAAACTGTAACGCTCAGCGCCGCTCAGTCTTCGCAGCAGCCGCCGGCCTTCTGCCCGAAGTCGACCGCGAGCGGTTCGGAGACGATCTCGTTGAGTTCCTGCAGGCGGAGTTCGAGTTCGCTCTGGGCGGCCAGGTACTCCGACATCTCCGGGATGTCGTTGAGTTCCATCTGGGCGTTCTGGAGCTCTCGCAGGTCGTCGCTGGTGGCCTCGCCGGCCTGGCGGGCGAGCATGAACTCCTCGCGGACCTGCTCGAACTCGCGGATCTCCTCCTGGATCTCCTCGTCGTTCTCGACGACTTCCTTCGCCTCGACGAAGCGCTGGTACTGGGGGAGTTCGGTGATCGCTTCGCCCAGTTCCCGGGCGAGTTCGTCCGGGTCGGCGTCCGCGCCGGCGTCGTCCTCGACCGCGTCGGTCTCGATGCTCATACCCGCCGCTTGGGAGGGAATCGGTTTGAACCTGCCGACTGCGGTAGCGTGGGGCGCCACACTCTGAGTCCCTCCACCGTCGGTCACTCCTCGGGTATCGTCGGTGGCTCCCGGTCGAACCGCAGTCGGTCGGAGAACGCGACCGCAGTCGCGACGGGGTAGGCGACCGCGAGCACGGTCGCGCGGGCGAGCACGGGGTCGGGGAGGGCGAGGTCGACCCGAGAGAGCAGCGCCAGCCCGAGCAGACTTCCGGTCGCCGTCGTCACGAGGAGTCCGGCCACGAATCGCCCGAGGCGCCCGTACGACCAGTCACCGGCGACGAACGGGTAGCTCCCACCGACGGCGACGACGAGCGCGACCGCACCGGCAGGACCCGACCCCAGGGGCTCGCCTGTGGCGAATGCGACCGCGACCGAGAGAGCCGGGAAGACGACGACGAACAGTCCGACCGTCGCTACGAGGAGGTCCACGGTCGCTTCGCCCCACGAACGGAGTGTCACACCCGTGGGTCCGTCCGCCGAACCCAAAGCTCTCCCGGGAGGGCCGGACCGTGCTGTCAGTCCGGCGAACTGGTCGGGGTCCCGGTTCCGTCCTCACGACAGCCGGAGCAAGGCGTTCACGACGGTGATATTGACCGCAAGTAGCACGAACAGTCCGATCATGAACAGGACGAATCCAAAGTGTGGTCCCTCCGGGTCGTGGTCGGCCTGCGAGACCGGTCGGCCGTGCCAGGTGTCGGCCTCCAGGCCACCCGGTTCGAATCCGAACCGGTCCAGTACGTTGAGAAGCACGAACAGTTCGGCTATCTGGAGGACCATCACGAGGACGGCACCGAGCAACTCCTCCAGTGTCGACATGTGCCGGTGTCAGTGACCTGACTGCAACAACCTGTCGGTCGGACGTCACAGGTTGTCGGTCGAGGGTCCGGGCTTTCCGCTGGACGCCACGGGCCGTCGGTTGCAGATGCCTGGAGTGGTGTCCACCGGTGTGGTACTGGCTGGTCGGGAAAACGCGGCTGTTTTACGGCGCGACCGGCTACGACGGTACAATGAGCCAGGAATCGAGCGGTCAGACGGAGGGCGACCTGACCCGGACGGGGATGGCGCTCAAACACGACCGGGAGTGGGACTACGAACTCGACCGGATCGTCGGGGCTGTCGCCGAGCGCGACGCCGAGACGGTCGGTCTCCAGTTCCCCGAGGGCCTCAAACGCCGCGGCCCGCGGGTCGCAGACGACCTCCGCGAGTCACTCCCCGACGACGTCACAGTGATGATCTCGGGCAAGCCGTGTTACGGCGCCTGTGATCTGGACACCTATCTGATGCGCCGGACGGACGTGTTCGTCCACTTCGGCCACAGCCCGATGAAAGAGTCCGACAAGATCATCTACGTCCCGCTTTTCTCGAACGTGGACGTCTTCCCTATCATGGAACAGGCTGCCGCCGAGAAACTCGCACCCGCCGAGGAGGACGCTGACGTCGGCCTCGTGACGACCGCCCAGCACATGAACAAGTTCGAGGAGATGCGCGAGTGGCTCGAAGAGCGAGGCTACACCGTCCACACGCGCCGGGGCGACGAGCGTCTCACCCACGAGGGACAGGTGCTCGGCTGTAACTACGCCTCCGCGGAAGTCGACGCCGACCAGATACTCTACGTCGGCGGCGGGAAGTTCCACCCGCTCGGGCTGGCGATGGAACACCCCGAGAAGCGGGTCGTCATCGCCGACCCTGTCAACAACGCCGTCTCCATCGCCGACACGGAGAAGTTCATGAAACAGCGCTACGCGTCCGTCCACAGGGCCATGGACGCCGAGGAGTGGGGCGTCATCTTCTGTACGAAGATCGGCCAGGGCCGCTGGGAGACCGCCCAGGAGATCGTCGAAGCGAACGACGACGCATACCTCCTGACGATGGACGAGGTCACGCCCGATCGACTGACGAACTTCGGGCTGGACGCCTACGTCAACACGGGCTGTCCGCGCATCACGACCGACGACGGGCCGCAGTTCAAACAGCCGATGCTCACCCCCCAGGAGTACCGCATCGCGGTCGGCGACGAACCCCTCGAGGCACTGGAGTTCGACACGTTCCACGGTACCTGGTGAGCTTCGGTCGAACGGTCGGAGCGACTGTTCTCGCGACACTGTGGCTCGTTCGCGTCTAGTATCAGTGTGGATAATTGGCGGGATAGGGTTTTCTCGGTGGCCGACGACTTCTCTCCAACGATGGCTACTGTCGCGAGAAGTCGGTGGCGGAGGCGTGGACGGTGAACGGGGAGCGGCCCACATCGTCGACGTACGTCAGGCCGCTCGAGAATCGGGACCCTGGAGTCGCAGTGTTGTGTGTCGCGCCCGAGGAGTCGCTGCTGGGGACGCTGTCGACGGGGGTGGAGCGAGCGAACCCCGACGTCACCTGTTTCGAGGCCCGGACGCCCGACGAGGCGTTCGAGGTCCTCGACGCCGAGGACATCGGCTGCGTGGTGAGCACGCTCACACTCGACAACGTCGGTGGTGTAGCGTTCCTCGAGGACGTCAGAGAGACGTACGACGACCTCCCGGTCGTCTTCGTGGCAGCAGACGGTTCGGAGTCACTCGCTGCCGAGGCGATCAACGCCGGCGCCGAGGGGTACGTTCCCTTCGAGGGTGCGCCCGACGACGCGACGTTCGAGACGCTGGTCGACCGTATCGAGACGGTCGTCCGCGACTATCGCTCACACCAGCGCTTCGAGGACGCGACCGAGTTGTTGTTCAGATTGACCGAGTACACGACCGACACGCTGTGGATGTTCACGGGCGACTGGGAGGAGACGGTCGTGATCAACGAGGCCTACGAGGACGTCTGGGGCCGGAACCAGACCGACCTGATAGACGACCCGTCGGACTTTGTCGCGGGTATCCACCCCGAGGACCGCTCCGAAGTGCGAGCAGCGATGGAGACGCTCTCGAAAGGCACGCCTGTGGACATGGAGTACCGAATTCTGACAGACGACGGTGTCACCTGGACGAGCGTCCACGCCGAACCCGTTCTGAGTGACGGGGAGGTCGAGTACGTCGCCGGGTTCACGCGTGACGTGACCGAGCGGCGCAAGCGCGAACGGACGCTCGACGGGCTCCGTGAGGTCGCGAGCGACCTCATGAGCGCCGAGACGCGCTCGGAAGTGGTCGACCTGACGATCGGAGCGACCGAGCGGATCTTCGACTACTCGATCGCTGGAATCCGACTCGTCAACGACGATGGGTCCCTCGAGATGGGCGGGACCACGACCGACACGGAGTCGATCCTGCAGGCCGACTTCCCGGTGTACGAACCCGGCGAAGGGTTCGTCGGCGAGGCGTTCGAATCCGGTGAACCCCGGATCGTCGACGACCTGAGCGAGGTGGACAGCGAGATGGACTACGGGCCGATCGGGAGCGCGATCTCGATCCCGCTGGGACGACACGGGGTGTTGAGCGTCGGTTCCGAACGGGTCGGTCGGTTCGACGAGTCCGACGTCGATTTCGCGCGCCTGCTGACGCGACTCACCGAGTCGGCGCTCGACCAGGTCGAACGCGAGCGCACGCTCCAGGACCGCACTAACAAACTCGAGACGCTGCTGAACAACTCGCCGCTGGTCTTCTACTCGCTGGAACCCGACGGGCAGATCGTCGAGTCGCGGGGGCGCGGACTCGAACGACTCGGACTCCGCCCCGGCGAGGTGGTCGGGACCAGCATCTTCGACCTCTACGGGCACGTCCCCGAGGTACAGGCGATCGCCGAGCGGGCGCTCGGCGGCGAGAGAGTGAGCGAGACAGTGTCGGTCGAGGACCTGTGGTTCGACAACACGTTCGTTCCCATCTTCGAGGATGGCGAACTCACGCAGGTCATCGGCGTCGCGTTCGACGTCACTGCCCAGAAGACGGCGGAAGAGCAGTTCGCGGCCCTGAGTGAATCCGCTATCGCGCTCTCGGACAGTGACGCCAGGGAGTGCGCAGTCGAGGAGGCACTCGTGATCGCCGAGCGCGTGCTCGGGGAACGACTGGTCGCCTACTGGGACTCCGACCCGGACGCCGACCGACTCGTCGCGACGGCCGTCTCGGACGCCGTCGACGCGCTGGAGGAGGGCACTGACGCGCCGCTCGTACACGAAGCGGACGACCCTGTCTGGCGTGTCTACGAGCGGGGCGAGACCGTCGTCGACAACGACTTCACACCGGCCGACACCGCCAACGAGTCACCGCTCGAGTCGATGGTCTTCGCACCTGTCGAGGGTCACGGTCTGCTCACTGTCGGGGCGCGCAAACCCGGCGCGTTCGGCGAGCGCGACCGCCACCTCGTCGGGACGCTGGCCGGTCTCCTCCGGTCGACGCTCGACAGACTCGAAAACGAGCGGGAACTCGAGGCGAGTCAGACGGAACTGGAGCGTTCGAACGAGAGCCTCCAGCAGTTCGCCTACGTCGCCTCCCACGACCTCCAGGAACCGCTCAGGATGGTCTCCAGTTACGTCTCGCTGCTCGAAGCGGAGTACGGTGACGCCTTCGACGAGGAGGGCGAGGAGTACCTCCACTACGCGGTCGACGGGGCCACCCGGATGCAGGAGATGATCGACGCACTCCTGCAGTACTCCCGGGTCCACACCCGCGGCGACGAGTTCGTCGACGTCGACGTCGAGACGGTCTTCGAGGAGACCACACAGAGTCTCGCGATGCTCGTCGGCGAGGAGGACGCGACCGTACACTCGGGCGACCTGCCGCGAGTCACCGCCGACCGGAGCCAGGTCGGCCAACTGCTCCAGAACCTCGTCAAGAACGCCATCGAACACGCCGGCCCGGAACCGACCGTCGAGGTCGACGCCGTTCACGAGGGCGATCAGGTGCACTTCACTGTCAGTGACGACGGCCCCGGAATCGACGACTCACAGCACGACCGCATCTTCGAGATATTCAAGAGCAACGAGGGCGGCACCGGCATCGGACTGGCGATGTGCAAACGGATCGCCCAGCGCCACGACGGCGACATCTGGGTCGAATCCGAATCCGGGGCGGGCGCGACTTTCCACGTCACGCTGCCGGCGGCCGCGGACGACCCGGAAGCGGGAACCCACGCAGTGGGCGACGAAACCAGTGCGAGCGGTATCCAGCGGACCACGGACGGAGGACACGAATGACTGGCACACAGGCGGAACCGGTGGAGATACTCCTCGCGGAGGACAACCCCGGCGACGCGAAACTCACGCGCAAAGCACTCGAACAGGGCAACATCATCAACAACCTCCACGTCGTCACCGACGGCGTCGAGGCGCTCGAATATCTCAGACAGGAGGGCGAGTACGCCGACAAACCGCGTCCGGACCTGATGCTGTTAGACCTCAACATGCCGCGCAAGGACGGCCGCGAAGTCCTCGAAGCAATAAAGACCGACGCCGACCTCCGGCGCATCCCGGTCGTCGTCATGACCAGTTCCGAGGCCGAAGAGGACATCGTCCAGTCGTACGACTTACACGCCAACGCCTACCTGACGAAACCGATAGACTTCGACGGCTTCCTCGACGTGGTCGGCAGCATCGAGGAGTTCTGGCTGTCTGTCGTCAAGATGCCGCCGGAGTGACGCCATGCGGGACGCGAACATTCTCCTGGTCGAGGACAATCCAGGGGACGCGAAACTCGTCGAACACTACCTCGACGACCCGTCGGTCCGGACGTTCCTGGGTGAGACGACGCTGACGCACGTCGAGTCCCTGGCCGCCGCCGAGCAGCGCCTCGATGCGGCCGGGTACGACGTCGTCCTCCTCGACCTCGGGCTTCCGGAATCGGAGGGGCTCGAGACGCTCCATCGGATGGGGGCACTCGACGTCGCGGTCCCGGTGATCGTCCTGACCGGCCTCGACGATACCGACGTCGCCGTCGAGGCCATCCAGTCCGGTGCCCAGGACTTCCTCCCGAAGGGTGACCTCGACGAGGACCGCCTCGCCCGGTCGTTGCGCTACGCAGTCGAACGACACAAACAGGAGCGGGCGCTCGCTCACCGTAACGAACAGCTCGATTTTTTCAACAGTATCCTGCGTCACGATATGCAAAACGGGCTGAACGTCGTCATGGGCAAGGCACAGCTGCTCGAAGCACAACTCACAGACCCCGAGCAGGTCGAGTACGCCAACGACATCTTCGAGTGGAGCCAGAACATCAGCGACCTGGCGACGAAGGTCCGCCGCATCCTCGATACCGTCGCCGACCAGGAGGACGTCTCGCGCGAACCGGTCGACATCGTCCCAGTGGTCACGGAGGAGGCGGCCCGGGTCGGGGCGATGGCCGACCGGGTCACCGTCGACACCGACCTCCCGGAGTCCACCGAAGTCCTCGCCAACGACCTGCTCTCGGACGTCGTCGGCAACCTGCTGACGAACGCCGTCGAACACACCGACGAGGCAACGCACGTCGAGGTCACGTTACACGACTGCGGTCACGAGGTGTGTCTGCGGGTCAGCGACGACGGGCCCGGTATCCCGGCGGATCGACGGAGCGCGGTCTTCGAGCGCGGTGAACAGGGTCCGGGTTCGGCCGGCACCGGGTTCGGCCTGTTTTTCGTCTCGTCGATGGTCGAATCCTACGGTGGTGACGTCGAAATCACCGACAGTGACGCCGGTGGCGCGGCCTTCGTCGTCGACCTCCCGAGGGCCTGACCGGCGCGGCGCTGCCCGACACCCACGTCTAATTACCCCTGTGTATTTACAAACGTTTATGGATACGTCGCGAGAATGTCAGAGCGTGATACCGCCCGAGGCCGCGACCCCGCGTCCCGGCGGGAGGCAACGATGAGTACGAAGACGCGACTCGCCCAGCAACTGGCGGTCGTCGCGGGCTTCGAGGACCCGCGTGTCGACCTCGAACAGTACCGGACGCCCCCGGATCTCGCGGCACACCTGGTTCACACCGCCGACCTCCACGGCGATATCGAGGACCGTACCGTCGTCGACCTGGGGACCGGGACGGGGATGCTCGCGCTCGGTGCCGTGCTCCGTGGCCCGGCGGCGGTCGTCGGCGTCGACCTCGACCCGGGGCCGCTCGAAACCGCCCGTGCGAACGAGCGGCGGGTCGCCGCAGCGACCGACGTCGAGTGGGTGCTCGGGGACGCGACCCGGGTGCCACTCTGTCCCGACGGTCCCACGACCGTGTTGATGAACCCGCCGTTCGGTGCCCAGACGAGCAACGAACACGCCGACCGGGGCTTTCTCGCTACCGCCGCCGAGATCGCGGATGTCTCCTACTCCGTGCACAACGCCGGGAGCGAGTCGTTCGTCGAATCGTTCGCCGCCGACGCAGGCGGCGAGGTGACCCACGCCTTCGAGGCCGAACTCGACCTCCCGCGACAGTTCGACTTCCACGACGAGGACTCCCGGGCGGTCACCGTCGAAGTGTTTCGGATCGAGTGGTAGCCGGGGTCGACCAGGGCGGTCGGGGTCAGTTGTTCTGTCTCGCCTGTGGGACCTGTCGCTGTGCGACCTGCACGCGGGTGTCGTTCCGTATCGCAAAGAGCGACCGACCCGTGCGGTTGAGCGTCAGTCCGCCGACGGTCGTCTCGTTCGACGGGTCGGGGACCGGTGCGCGACCGAGCGTCTGATTGCCGCGGTCGACGAGGACGTCGAACCCCCGCCCAGTCGGCGTGAGAGAGACGTTCCGACCGGCGATGGTCGGGGCCGCTGTCACGGGGTTCGTCCGGTAGGCCAGTCGTCGTCGCTCACCGTCCTGGCGGAGATACACCTTGTAGGCCGAGCCGTTGCCCTGGAGCGACCAGCCGTCACGAGAGGCCACCACCCGGTCGCGCCAGCCCAGGCCGCCCACCCACACCTCGGCCGAACCGAGAAAGGTCAGTCGCCCTTTCGAGACGGCCTCGATCCAGATCCCCCGCTGTTCGCTGAACACGACCACCCCGCTGGAGCGGACGTTCGAGACCTCCCGTGTGTCGAAGCCGACCGCCCGTCCGAACACGTCGAAAGACACCTCGAACCCGGGGACGTACTGGTTCTGGACGTTCTCGACGTAGGTGACGGTGTAATCCTGGACTTCGACGGTCTCGGCCTCTTCGGGGAGGTCGCCAGCGACGCTCGCGACGCCGAACGGGACGGCCGCGACGCTCAGTGCCACCAGCAGGACGACGACGGTCTGCATCGCGGTTTCGCGCCGTCCCGGCAGGTCGACTCGTGAGATGGACGGCACCAGCGGGCGGTCGGACGCGGCGACGGCCGAGGCCAGAAACGCCGCGAACAGGAAGAGTATCGCGGTCCCCACGCCGCGAAAGAGCCCGAACTCGCTGGCGCCGACCGGCCGGTAGATCGCCCAGAGGTTCTCGGAGACGCCGAACAGAAGCGCCGCGAGCCAGAGGTGGAGGGGGTTCGGGCTCTCCTGGCGGCGCCGGAGGAGAGCGATCCCCAGGACCGCCCCGAGGAGGATGCCGATGGCGTGACCCTGGATGGCGACGTCGGCCCACCAGGGCGTGAAAAAGCCGGGCTGGGCCTCGCGCGTGATGTAGGGGTAGCGAAACGCCCGGTAGACCAGACGCACGACGTCGGCGGCGACGAGTCCGACCACCGCGAGCAGCGGTCGCGCCACCAATGCGAACCCGAAATACGCGAAGACGACGCCGGAGAAGCCGATGACCGGTCCCAGCGAGAAGAAGCCGGTGAACAGACCCGCGACGAGGCTTCCTGCGGGGACGGCGAGGATCCGTGCGTACGGGTTCGTCGACAGCGACGTGAACGACTCCGACCCGCGCTCTGTGGGGTAGTGACCGATGGCGTACTCGACGATAGGGGCGAACGCGGCCGTCGCCAGCAGGTTGCCCGTGATGTGGCCGACACCGCTGTGGCCGAACCCGGACACGAGCATCCCGACCGGGTAGAAGTACGACCAGGACCGAAAGGGGATGACGACGGGGTCTTTCGGGTTCGCCCACCCGCCCTGGACGACCCAGTAGACGAGCAACACGCCCAGGATCGTCAGGAGACTCCCCCAGGGCACGCCGAGTACGAGGCGGCGCCGGAGGACGTCGCCCCATCGCTGCCCGCCGGACAGCGACCGAGCGACCGCGAGCGAGGCCACCACCGCCAGAACGAGGAGGACTTTCTGGAGGAGTCCGAGTGGTACCGCGGACACCCACGCAGCCTGCATATCCACTCACTCGGAGCGGGGATAGTTATCCTTGACGCCGCTTTCGCCCTCGATCGGTCCGCCATCCTCGGATCGTTCCCGTCGGTCCCCTGATACGGTCGGTGAGCACCGAGCAGACGTCGAAGCCCACAGGCTTTTCGGTGGTTCGTCTCCATAGTCCGGTCGATGGGAGTACGGCCACCGAGCAACGACGTCGACGACGAACCGGACGTCATCGAGTTCGGCATCGCGGCACTCGACGCGCGGCTCGACGGTGCGGACGTCACGTACCCGGTAACCGCCGCGGAACTCGACGACGAGTACGGCCACACCGAAGTCCCGTTCGACGCGACCGGCCACACGACCACCCTCCACGAAGCCCTCTCCGAGGTCGACCGCGAGCGCTTCGACTCACAGCAGGACCTGCTCAACACGCTCCATCCAGTCTTCGAGCGAAAGCGCCAGGCGGCCTCGAACAGTATCCTCTCGCAACTGCGCGCGCTCGTCCCGTTCTGAGGTTCTCTTTTCCCGTCAGCCGTCCCTGTCCCGTCGAGTCTGTTCTCGGTCCTCGTCTGTCGGCCGCCTCGTCAGTTCTCGTCCGTCGAGTCGGCCGGGCCGTCAGTCCTCGTCCGTCGAGTCGGCCGCCTCGACGACACCGGGGTCACTCGTCGACTCGACCGTCCTGGAGTTCGGTCGGTCCGAACCGGTATCGCTGCTCCCGCCACCGTCGAACGAGGAGCGCGAGGGTGGACCGCCCTCGCTGAGCCGTTCGGCCAGTTCCTCCAGGCGACGGGTCTGTTCGCGGTTGACGGTCACCATCATGTCCGAGAGGACGCCGAACATCAGTAACTGGACGCCGAAGAGGATCGCGAAGCTCCCGACCACGGCGATCACTTCGTGAGAGATACTACGCACGATCCACTCGTAGGCGACGTACGCGCCCAGCCCGACCCCGGCGAGCGTGCTCGCGATGCCGACGCTCCCGAAGTAAAACAACGGGTTGTTGGTCTTTGCCATCCGGTAGAGCGTGAGGATGATGATTGCGCCGTCCTTGAACGGGTGGAGGTTGGTCTCGGAGTCGTCCGGTCGGTTGCGATAGCGGATCGGGACGACTTCGGTCCGGACGTTGTGTTTGACACACTCGACGGCCAGTTCCGTCTCGATGCCGAAACCGTCCTCGGTGAGCGAGACGCGCTCGATGGCCTCGCGGGTCAGCGCGCGGTAGCCGCTCAGGATGTCGACGTAGTCGTGGCCGTGGATCAGCCGGAAGCCGCGATTGATGACCCGGTTGCCGACGGTGTTGAGTCGGGTGACCGCGCCCGGTTCCATGTCCGCGAAACGGTTCCCGATGACGTGGTCAGCCTGCCCAGAGAAGATCGGTTCGAGCATCGCCTCGGCGTCCTCGGCGCGGTAGGTCCAGTCGCCGTCGAGCATCAACACGACCGGCGCGTCGGATATCTGGAGCCCTTCTCTGACCGCCTGGCCTTTCATGTTCCCCTGGCCCTGGCCGGACTGCTGGACGACGCGGGCGCCGGCGTCACGGGCGATCTCCTGGGTTCCGTCGTTCGAATCGCCGTCGACCACGAGAACGTTCTCGAACCCCTGTTCGCGAAAGGAGCTCACGACGTCGCCGATGGTCTCGGCCTCGTCGTAGGTCGGGATCAGCACGCAGACCTGCTCGTGGTCGACCATCGGTCGCAATATGCCCCTCCCCGGGAAAAGTTTCGTGGTCCGGCGGTCGACTCTCCTCTCTCCCTCCGACCGACTGGGGATTTTCCCCGGGACACGGTCCGGACTGTCGTGACTCCTCCCCCCGATCGACCTTCTCGTACTCAGTGAAAGAGTGAAATCGCGAGGCGTACCTGGTGCGAGCGGGCCGAGGGCTTTCGTCCACCACTATCGAAGGCACAGGGATGCTCGAAACGAACGGGACTGGCGCAACTCCTGGAGGTGGTGACAGCGAGAGGAAAGCCCTCTCACCAACCCTGACAGGGGTACGAAAATTCGCTCAGTCGTCCGCACGCTGCTCGGAGAGGTGCTCCCACATCTCCGCGCAGCCACAGCCGTCCTCGACGTCCGCCAGGTGGTCGTCGTCTACGTCGTCTGCTCTTGTCATAGTTACTCAGTTGTTGAGTAACTGCTTGCCGGGATAAATACTTTTCGGGGGTCTTTTGGTCGGGCCAGGAGTACGGCGGGTATGAGCGGCGACGCGTCGGCGTGGTTCGACCGGCTGGGGCTGACCGAGTACGAGGCGACGGCACTGGAGGAACTCCTGACGCTCGGGCGCACGACAGCGCCGAACCTCGCGGAGGCGACGGGCATCCCGAAAGCCCGCATCTACGGCGTCCTCGAATCGCTCTCCGACCGGGGGTTCATCAAGGTCATCCCGGGACGTCCGAAGGAGTACCAGCCCAAGGCCCCCGGTGAAATCCTCGACCGAGCCGTCGAGAACCACCGCCAGGATTACCAGGCCTTCGCCGACGCCGTCGAGGAGTTCCGGGGGGAGTTTCTCGCCGAGTTCGAGCCCAGGTTCGAGGAGGCAAGCGGTGACATCCGACCCGCAGAGGAACTGTTCCACGTCGTCGACGTGGGCGAACCGAGCGAGCGCGAGACTCGCCGGATCTATCGCGAGGCAGACGAGCAGGTGTGGGTCGTCACCAAGAGTTTCGAGTACTTCGACTCGGTCGAATCGGCGCTCGCGGACGCCATCGACCGCGGCGTCGACGTCTCGGTGCTCATGCTCGACCCGAGCCATCTCTCGACGGACCCGCGAGACGAGCCCGCGATCCAGCGCGAGATCGTCGAGCGCATCACCACCGAGTACCCCTCCGTCGACGTTCGCTTCTCCACCGAGAAACTCCCGTTCCGGGGTAACGTCGCGGACCCGAGCATGGACTACGAGAGCGGTACCGCCATCCTCGTCGTCGAGGAAGAGGAGGTGCCCAACCACATGCGCCAGGCGGCGATCACGGAAAACGGCGCCTTCGTCGCCGGACTGAAACGGTACGTCGACCTCATCTGGGACTACGAGAGTCGTTCGTGGGCGGACGTTCGTGAGGATTGACATTTCTGCGCAGGTCGGACGTGGACCGGGACACTTTCGTCCCGGGTGACACCCACCGTGTGCCGCGGTACCGTGCCCTGCAGTTGATTTATCCGTGCTGGGAACCTAAATTAGATGTGAGCGATACATCGGGGCGCCGGAACCTCCGGATGCCCAACGACGACGAACTGTTTGCCGTCGTCACGCAACACGACGGCGGCAATCACGTTCGGGTACAGTGCGAAGACGGCAAGGACCGGATGGGCCGGATCCCGGGCCGCATGAAGTACCGCACCTGGATCGAGGAGGGCGACGTCGTCCTCGTCGAACCGTGGGACTGGCAGGACGAGAAGGCCAACATCGAGTGGCGCTACACCAGCCAGGACGCGGACCAGCTGCGCGAAGAAGGCCACATCGACTGATTTTCCCGACCCGGCGGCGCCGGGCGACGACCGCATCCAGTCGTCGACACTCTGCAGTCTACCGGTCAGCACCGCGGTCAGTCGGTGACCATCGCGGTCTGTCGGCGATCATCGCGGTCTCTTTCGACGTAACGCCCGCTACCGGCGGGTGTGCGGTCGACGGGGAATAGTCGTCGGCGGGCGATGGCTGCCGATGAGTGCTGGCCACCAGGGGTGTCACTCGTCGGCGAGGAACTCCGAGGCGTCCTCGTAGCGATGCGAGCCGGCGCGACTCGCTCGTCGCTCGGCGAGAGCGACCAGTTCGTCGCCGTCCGGGACGTCCGCTCCTTCGGGAGCATCCGCTGCCCACTCGCGCAACTCCGCCCGGGTAGCGTCTTCGAGGACGAACCCGTCGGCCCACGTCGACCAGAGACTGAACAGCGATTCGCCGTCCACCCCCTCTCCTTCCGGAATCACTTTGAACGACATCTGCCGGTACTCCGGAATACAGCGACTTCAATGGCTCTACAGCGGGACGGTCCCACCGACGAGTTCCCAGTGGGTCCCGGTCCGTCGTGCGACGCGGTCGACAGTGGTATACGCGCCCCCGGAGAAACAGGTGTGTGGATCCTGACACAGTCCGTCACGAGTGGGCCGACCGGACGGGGGCATACTCCCCGGAGTTTTACGCCCACCTCGGGCCGAACGCGACGAGCGAGGCGCTACGCGAGACACTCGCCGAGCGCGTCGGCCGGGACGCGAGCGTCCTCGAACTGGGCTGTAGCTCCGGGCGACATCTCGCACATCTCCTCGACAGCGGATTCTCCGACCTCCACGGCGTCGAGGTCAACGCCGACGCCTTCGACGTGATGGCCGATGCGTTCCCCGACCTCCACGCCCAGGGGGAGTTCTATCACGACACGATCGAGGCGACGCTCCCGACCTTCGACGACGGCGCCTTCGACGCGGTGTTCAGCGTCGAGACGCTCCAGCACGTCCACCCCGACAGTGAGTGGGTCTTCGGCGACGTCGCCCGCGTCACCGACGACACGCTCGTGACCGTCGAGAACGAGGAGGGCGCCGAGGGTGCGGACGTGGCAGACGACGCCGAGGTCAACTACGTCGACGACGAGTTCCCGCTGTACTACCGGGACTGGGGACAGGTCTTCACCGAGCGCGGGCTGGTGGAAGTCACCACACGACGGGGCACGCGTGACGTTACTCGCGTGTTCCGCCAGCCGAGCGCGCTGTCGTAGCCGGAACCGTGACCGTCTTCGCGCTGCAGGCGTCCCGTTTTGCGGCCGCTTCGCTATTCACTCCAGTTCGCGACTGTAGTTGTCGAGCAGCGCCGAAGGCGCGCCGACCCGCTGTTTGAGCGAGTTGCGCGTCGTCGCGATCAGCACGACGACGGTCGCGAGATAGGGGTACATCGCCATCACCTGTGGGTTCGTCAGGAGTTCGACGGTCGGGTTGATAACGCTCGCGAGCGGGGCGTTCGCGCCGAGTGCGAGGTCCAGTCCCTGCGAGCGAAGGATGAGCGCCTCGATCCCGCCGAAGAGGTAGGCGCCGACGACCGCCCGCCACGGCCGCCACTGGGCGAAGATGACAAGCGCGATGGCGATCCACCCGCGTCCGGCAACCATCCCGGTCGTCCAGAGTTTCGAGAACGCCAGCGAGAGGTGGGCGCCGGCCGCGCCGGCGAAGGCACCGCCGATGATGACACAGAGATAGCGCACCGTGAACACTGGCACACCCATGGTGTCGGCGGCCTCCGGGTCGTCACCGACGGCCGTCACCTCGAGTCCGAGGTTCGTCCGGAAGAGGAAGTACCCGACGACGGGTACGAGCATGAGAGCCAGGTAGTCGGTGGGAGTGTTCTGGAAGAGTGCCGGACCGACCACCGGCAGGTCGACGAGCGCGTCCCCGACGACGGGGAACGTCACGGTGTCGAACCCGTCGATGTCCTCGCTGATCCACGCCTGTCCGAAGTAGGTGGTGAGCCCAGTCCCCAGCAGCGTGAGCATTACACCGCTTATCACCTGGTCGGCTTTCAGGCTGATACAGAGGACGGCGTGGATCGTCGCGAAGGCCGCGCCTGCCAGCGTCCCGACCGCGAACCCGAGCCAGGGCGACCCCGTCACGACCGTCGTCGCGAAGCCACAGAGTGCGCCCACGAGCATCATCCCCTCGACGCCGAGGTTCAGCACTCCGCCGCGTTCGCTGATGATCTCGCCCATCGCCGCCAGGAGCAAGGGCGTGCCCGCCCGCACCGTCGCGTCCAGCAGTCCGGCGAGGAAACCGACCATTCAGGCCTCCCCCGCGGCCGTCGGTCCGGCCGGTTCGTCGCGGTTCTCGCGCTCTATCCCGATGCGGTAGCGCTTGAAGAACTCCGCCGTGATCAAAAAGAGGATCACCAGGGCCTGGATCACCTCGACGATGGCCGCGGGCACGTCGAAGGCCAGTTCCATACTCGATCCCCCGACGACGAGTATCGCGAAGAAGACACCGGCGAGAAAGACTCGGAGCGCGCCGCGCCGGCCCAGCAGGGCGATCGGGATCGCGGTAAAGCCGTAGCCCGGCGAGAACTCCGGTCGCAATCGTCCCTGGATACCGGCGATCTCGATCGCGCCCGCCATCCCCGCCAGCACACCACCGGTGACGAGGACGAACACGTAGACCCACTCGACGTCGATGCCCGCCTTCTCGGCGGCGTCGGCGTTCGAACCCGTCACCGTGACCTCGTAGCCCGTCTCGGTCCGGCGGACCAGATACCGGATAGCGACGGTCGCCAGTATCGCGACGAGCACGCCGACGTGGAGACGCCCGTAGTTCGGCAGCAGGTTCCCGATCGTCGGGAGACTCGCTGCACCGGTGAGTTCCTCGCTCACGGGGAAGTTCCCCTGGCCGCCTTTCATCGGCCCGCGGACCAGATAGCCCGCGAGTTCGATGCCGACGAACGTCAGCATGAGCGTGACGATAATCTCGTTGACACCGCGCCGGGCACGCAACAGCCCCGGGACCAGCCCCCAGAGCCCGCCCGCGACGCCCGCGCCGACGAGCATCACGGGGACCACGAAAAAGCTCGGTCCGCCGACGTTGAGTCCGATCCAGGTGCCGGCGACCGCACCGAGATAGAGCTGTCCCTCGGCGCCGATGTTCCAGAGCCCGGCCCGGAGCGGGAGATAGACGGCGAGGCCAGTCAACACGAGCGGCACTGCCCGCAGGAGCACCTCGGTGATCCCGAACGGCGTCGTGAGCGTGTCGACGAACATCGCACCGTAGGCGGCGACCGGGTTCACGCCGAGTGTACGGAGAGCGAGCCCGCCGACGGCCAGCGCCGCCCCCACAGTGAACAGGGGTGTCCCGTAGGCGAGCCAGGCTGGTACTCGCTCACGGGCCGACACGTCGAGTTCGTAGCCGCCTACCATGCCGACACCCCGGACCGGGAGGCGGTTCCCGGTCGAACGCCGCCACGCGACTCAGTCATCGGTCTGTCCCTCCGCAGTCGGGGGTGTCTCGTCCGTCGCGTCCCCGGCTGTCGTCTCCGCCAGTGCCGGGTCCTCGACGGAACCGCCCATCCAGAGGCCGACGGTCTCGCGGTCGGCCTCCTCGGGTGTGGTCTCGGCGACGATCTCCCCGTCCGAGAGCACGAGGATGCGGTCGCTCAGTGCGAACACCTCGTCCAGGTTCTCGGAGACGAGGACGACGCCGGTCCCTTCGGCGCGCTGGTCGAGGATGGCTTCCCGGAGGAACTCGACGGCGCCGACGTCGACACCCCTCGTGGGCTGGTGGGCGACGAGCACGTCGGGGTCCCGGCTCAGTTCCCGCGCGAGGACGAGTTTCTGGAGGTTGCCGCCGGAGAGGTCCCCCGCAGGCGTCTTGCGGACGTCTCTGACCCCGCGAACGTCGAACTCGGAGACGAGGCGCTCGGCGCGGTCGGTGGCGGCGTCGTAGTCGAGGCGACCCCAGTGGCTGTCTTCGCGGTAGCTTTTGAGCATCAGGTTGTGCAGGACGGACAGTTCGGGGGCGGTGGCGTCGGCGAGTCGGTCCTCCGGGACGTAGGAGACGCCCGCATCGAGGAAGGCACGCGGTCCCTGTCCCGTCAGGTCACGGCCGCTGACGGTGACTGTCCCCGCGGCGGGGTCGCGGACGCCGACTAACGACTCCGCGAGGTCGACCTGACCGTTGCCGCTGACGCCCGCGATCCCGACCACCTCGCCCGACCGAACCGAGATATCGAGGTCCGAGAGCACCTCGAACCCACGCTCGTCTTCGGTTTCGAGACCCTCCGCCGCGAGGACGGTGTCACCCACATTCCCAGCCGGACGGTCGACGTCGAAGAGGACGTCCCGGCCGACCATCATCCGCGCGAGGTCGTTCTCGGTCACGTCCTCGGTGTCGACCGTGTCGATCCGTTTCCCGTCGCGCAACACCGTCACGCGGTCGGTGAGGCGAGTCACCTCGTCTAACTTGTGGGTGATGAAGATCACCGTGATGCCCCGCTCGGTCAGGCGTTCGAGCGTCTCGAAGAGTTGCTCTGCGTCGTCCGGGGCCAGCACCGCAGTCGGTTCGTCCAGAACGAGCAACTCGACGTCGCGAACGAGCGCTTTGAGTATCTCGACGCGCTGGCGCTCGCCGACGTCGAGTTCCCAGACGGGCGCCTCCGGCGGGATGTCGAGTCCGTACTCGTCGGTGAGTTCACGGACCCGCTCGATGGGTGCGTCCATGTCCAGCGTGAACGCGTCCAGGAGGCGGTTCAGAAAGGGGACCGCCGCCAGTTTCCCCAGCGCACCGTCGTCCTGGCGGATCACCGACGCCTGCTGGCGGTCACCGAGGACGACGTTCTCGGCGACGGTCAACCTGGGGATCAACATGAAGTGCTGGTGGACCATGCCGACGCCCGCAGCGATGGCGTCGGCCGGCGAGTCGGGGTCGAGGCGCTCGCCGTCCAGCGTGATCGTCCCCGCGTCGGGTTCGTAGAGCCCGTAGAGGATGTTCATCAGCGTCGACTTCCCGGCGCCGTTCTCGCCGAGCAGGCCGTGAATTTCGCCCCGCCGGACCGTCAGGTCGACGTCGTCGTTGGCGACGACACCCGGAAACCTCTTGCGGACCCCCGAGAGTTCCAGATATCCGTCCGATTCGGCGGGTGGCAACTTGGAGGGTTCAAGCGGGCGGCCTGTAATAACGTCTTCTGTCTGGCCCGACCGTGACCCGTGGCCGACGTTCAGTTCTGGGCCCGATCCCGGAGTGATATCCTTAATGACTACCCAGGAAATTATACGAACGTTCGGAATATCGCCGTTTCGTGGCGGTCGAGTGCGGAAAATATACGGAGATATCGGTAGCGTTAGGTAGGGGGACCCCAACGCCCCGCACGTACATGACGGACGAGGGCCTCCGACGGCGGGTTTCGCGACGTACAACGATCAAGGCGCTGGGTGGACTGGGCACGGCCGGCCTGGCAGGACTGGCAGGCTGTTCCGGTGGTGACGGTGGCGACGGGAGTGACGGCTCGGACGGAAGCGACGGCGAGAGCGAAGACACAGACTCCGGATCGACGGAGACGTCTTCGGGGATGGACTCGGTCAGCGCGGCCTGGATATACATCACGGAACCGGGCGACATGGGCTGGTCGTGGGCGCACGACCAGGGACGGAAGGCGGCCGACGAGAAGTTCGACTGGCTGGAGACGGACACGGTCGAAGCGGTCGAACCGGCCGATGCCGAGCGCACCATCCGGGAACTGACCAACGCCGGGAACGACGTCGTCTTCGCGACGAGTTTCGAGTACCAGGACCCGATGTACAACGTCGCCGAGAGCAATCCGGACGTCGTCTACGAACACTGTTCGGGGTATCGCACCCGCGAGAACATGGGTCGGTACTTCGGGCGGATCGACCAGGCGCGGTATCTGACGGGCGTCGCCGCCGGCATGATGACCGAGGAGAACTCGCTGGGATACGTCGCAGCGTACCCCATCTCGGAGGTCATCCGGGGTATCAACGCCTTTACCCTGGGTGCCGCGAGCGTCAACTCCGAGGTTTCGACGCAGGTCCGCTGGACCAACAGCTGGTTCGACCCCCAGACCGAGCGCGAGGCGGCCAACAACCTCATCGACGAGGGCGTCGACGTGATGGCCCAGCACCAGGACTCCTCGGCGGCGGTCAAGGCGGCTTCCGAGGCGGATATCTGGGCGACCGGGTACGACGCACCGATGGGTCAGTTCGCCGGCGACAACTACATCACCTCCCCTATCTGGCACTGGGAGATGTTCTACGAGCCGACACTGCAGGCGGTCCGGGACGGCACCTGGGAGCCGGACTTCTACTACGACGGCCTGGAGTCGGGAGTCGTCGACATCGACGACTGGGGCCCGCAGGTGCCCGAGGACGTCAAATCGGAGGTCGAGAGTCTCCGGGGTGACATCGAATCCGGTGATCTGGACATCTGGGCCGACTCGACGTTCGCCGACGCGAGCGTGTCCGAACGGTTCCAGAACATGGGCAGTTTCGTCGAGCAGGTCGAGGGCAGCGTCCCCGATAGCTGATAGCACTCGCGATTTTCCCGGGCGGTTCAACCGTCTTCGAATCAGTGCGGTTCCACCGTCTTCGATAGCTCTTTGCCGGTCAGCACACATCCCGGCACATGCACCGTCTCCGACGCTCCGTCGAGGAGGCCCCGATCATCGACAAGGACGGCTACTCCTATCTGGTTCACCCGCTCAGCAACTGCGTGCCGACGCTCGACCCCGAACTGCTCCGGGAGGTCGTCGTCCGTATCATCAGGCGCGCCGATCTCGAAGACGTCGACAAGATCGTCACCCCCGAAGCGATGGGTATCCACCTCTCGACGGCCGTCTCGCTGATGACCGACATCCCGCTGGTCGTCATCCGCAAACGCTCCTACGGGCTCGAGGGCGAGGTTTCGCTCTCGAAGTCGACGGGCTACTCCGAGAGCGAGATGTACATCAACGACGTCGACGAGGGCGACCGCGTGCTCCTGCTCGACGACCTGCTCTCGACTGGCGGCACGATGCGTGCCATCGTCCAGGCACTCGACGACATCGGCGCAGACATCGTCGACATTGTCGTCGCCATCCGGAAGGTAGGTGGCGAGGACGCCCTCGCCCGGATCGACTACCCCGTCGAGACGCTCATCGACATCGAGGTCGGCGACGGCGGGGTCACGATCGTCTCCGAATCGGGCAGCGGCGACGGCGCCGACTGACCGGCGGGCAGACTACCGGCCTGCAAGCGACTGGAGTCAATCGCTTCCAGGTGATTCGAGTCGGCTCTGACCTGGGCTGTCTCTGGCGGGTCTTTCCTGGGCTAGTCACCGTAGCGCGATGTCAGTGACACCCGCTCACCGCAACGCGATATCCGTCAGGTTAGCGAGCCGGTCGGCGACGTCGTCCGAGAGGTCCGCTGCCGGGACGCGCCAGCGCCAGTTGCCCTCGGCCGTCCCGGGCGTGTTGAACCGGGCGTCGCTGCCGAGTTCGAGCAGGTCCTGGACGGTCGTGACGGCGAGTGCGGCATCGGAGTACCACACCGCTTCGATCAGGTCCCACGCGATCTCCTCGCCGTCGGTCGCCAGCGCGTAGTGGAGGCAGTCGCGCTGCTCGTCGTCCATGCGCTCGTAGTAGCCGACGACGGTGTCCGTGTCGTGGGTCGAGGTGTACGCGACGCCGTTCTCCGGGTAGTTCGTCGGCTTGTAACGGTCCCACTCCCCACACCAGTCGGCGTACTGGGAGACGTACATCCCCGGGAACTCGAAGCGGTCCCGTAACGCGACCATGCTCTCGTCGAGAAAGCCCAGGTCTTCGACGAGGAACGGTAACTCCCCGACGCGCTCGCGGACGGCCTCGAAGAACTCCGCGCCCGGGCCGTCGCGCCACTCGCCGGCGGCCGGGTCGTCGGCGTCGGCGGGGATCGCCCAGAACTCGTCGAAGGCCTTGAAGTGGTCGATGCGCGCGATGTCGACCCGCGAGAGGAGGTGTTCGACCCGGCGGAGCCACCACTCGTAGCCCGTCTCCCGGAGAGTGTCCCAGTCGTAGACGGGGTTGCCCCAGCGCTGGCCGCCGTCGCCGGCGTTGGGCGGGACGCCCGCGACGGTTGCGGGGTCACCGCTTTCGGCCAGGTCGAAGATCTCTGGGTTTGCCCACACGTCCGCCGAATCGCCGGCGACGTAGATCGGGAGGTCGCCGACCAGCGCGACCCCGCGCTCGGCGGCTGCCTCACGGAAGGCGTTCCACTGCTCGTCGAAGACCCACTGGACGAACGCGCGATAGTCGATCTCCCGGGCGTGGTTCTCGCGTGCAGCGGCCAGTGCGTCGGGTTCGCGGTCTGTGAGCTCCGCGGGCCAGTCGGTCCAGGCCGCCCCGTCGTGGGCGCCTTTGAGCGCCGAGAACAGCGCGTAGTCGGCCAGCCAGTCGGCCTCGCGCTCGTGGAAGGCCGCGAACGACTCTCTATCCTCGCCGTCGGCGCTCTCCTCGAAGCCCTCGAACGCGGTCCGGAGTCGCTCGCGTTTGAACTCGGCGACTCGTTCGAAGTCCGCGTGATGGGGGTCGGCCCACTCCGGCGGCGCCACGGCATCGGCGTCGAGGTAGCCCCGCTCGGCCAGGTCGTCGAGGTCGACCAGGAGCGGGTTGCCCGCGAACGCCGAGTCGGAGCCGTAGGGGGAGTAGCCGTACGCGCCCGAGGTCGGGCCGACGGGACAGAACTGCCACAGCGACTGGTCGGCCCGGTCGAGGAAGTCGAGAAACGTCCGCGCGCCGTCACCGAGGTCACCGACGCCGTGACGGCCGGGAAGCGAGGTGAGATGCAGAAAGACGCCGCTTTGCCTGTCGAAGGTCATACCTGGCCGTGGGGGCCGTCACCTCACAAGCGTTGGGATCGGTCCGGGGTTTGCCACCACCTCTCACAACTATAGTCGGTAACATAGTCAATTGCATGGGACATAATCACACGATAGTTTCAGAATCACTCGCTCATCAGTGAATATTTATACGACTTTGCCGTACACTATTGTACATGTCACGCTACCCACGGAACGTCAGAAACGCTCGGGTAAAATGCGTCAGTTGCAACGCGCCGGTCGTGAAGACGACCGACGAACAGTTCGTCTGCGTCGACTGCGGGACGTCACCTGTCGAACACGCCTGAATCGGTTCTTCTTCGGGTTTCGATTCTCCTTTCGCTTCGCCGACAGCCAGCGAACGGGTCAAGTGGGTGCCCTTCGAAGCCGTCGGTATCGATGGTACCAACGGTTCTGATGCTGGGGTGGGGGTTCCCGCCCAACGTGACGGGCGGGCTCGATACGGCTGTGGGGGAGATGTTCGACGAGTTCGAGGCCCGTTCGGACGTGGAGATAGAGCTGGTCTTGCCCGCCGAGTACGCGCCCGAGGGTCGACCGAACGTCCACGGCGTCCCGACGGGCGAGGGAGGTGTCCGTGACCGGATCAACCGCCTCACGAGCGAGTTCGTCGAGTACGCCGGCGACGCCGACGTCGTCCACACGCACGACTGGTTCGGGTACGGTCCCGGTTCGCGCGCCCAGGGCACCCACGACGTCGAGTGGGTGACGACGTTTCACTCGCTGTCTTCGGACCGCAACCGCAACCCGCCAGACCAGGAGGTCGAGACCGAACAGCGCATCGCCGACCGCGCCGACCACCTGATCTCGGTGAGCGAACTCGTCAGGGACACAGTACAGGAGGAGTACGGCGCCGACTCGTCGGTCATTTACAACGGCTTCTCGTCGGTCGAGCCGACGGGGCGGGACCTGAAAGCCGAGCTCGACATCGACGGCGAGATGCTGTTTTTCATCGGTCGCCACACCCACCAGAAGGGGATCGACCACCTCATCTACGCGATGGAGAAGTTGCGCCGGGACGACGTGACGCTCGTCGTCGGCGGGACGGGCCATCTCACGAAGCGCCTCGAATCGTTCGTCGAACTGCTCGACGTGGGGGACCAGGTCGAGTTCGTCGGCTACGTCCCGGAACCCGAACTCGGGGATTACTACGCCAGCGCGGACGTGTTCGTCTCGCCGTCGCTCTCGGAGCCGTTCGGTATCACCATCGTCGAGGCGCTCTCGGTCGGGACACCCGTGGTCGCCTGTGAGTCGGGCGCCGCGGAGGTGCTGCCCGAGGGGTGTCTCTTCGAGGTCGAACCGGAATCGGGCTCGATCGCAGATGGCATCGACGACGCGCTCGCGGCCGGGCCGGTGCCCGACTACGAGGAACGGACCTGGGAGACGGTCGCCGACGAGCACGTCGAGTTCTACCAGGGTATTCTCGGGGAGTAGCGTCGAGTATCCCTGCTCACCGCAACAGTCGCACGTCGGTGACGGGTTCGGGGTGGAAGATGCGGAAACCGTTGGCAGTCGGGTTCATGCCGACCGAGGGCGTGACGCGCCGGCCCGAGTCGTAGGGGCCTTCCTCGCGGATCCCGGCGTAGGGGTCGCTCTCGCCGCCGGACCCGTAGGAAGACTGTTCGGCCGGTCGGTAGGAACTGTCGTCCGCGCCGGGTTCTTCCGGCGGGAGATAGATGCGCTCGCCCGACTCGGATTCGACGACGACGGCGGCCCTGCGCTGGCCGGACACCGACACGAGCGTCCGGCCGTCCTCGATATCTATCTCGACCGAGACGGGGGTCTCGTCGTCACCTTCGACCATACGGGTCCACCGGCGACCAGTAGCATAAGCGTTCGCGTTGTCGACACCACAAGGGCAAAGAGGGCGACAGGCGACGGGCCTGTATGCACCACCCGGGCCCACCCAGATTCGTCGCGACCGGCGATGCGGTGGAACTCGCACCCCGCGATCCGGACCCCACGGCGACCTACGAGTGGCGGGTCGTCCAGGCGCCGGTCGCGTCGACCGCGACGGTCGGCGACGACCCGGTCGAGGAGTTCGTCCCGGACGCCCCCGGGACCTACGTCGTTCGGCTCACCGCGCCCGACGGCGAGCACAACCTGACTGTACGAGCCTTCGACGAGGACCGCACACCCGAATCGACGACGCGCACCCCTGGCACCTCGGGAGGTTGGAGCGGGTCGGGATTCGCAACGACCCACCGGGCGGAGGAGTCCGACGCCGAGACCCAGGTCAGCGCCGGCCTCGGAGCAGACGACACCGCGGGAGACGGTGCCGGCCGCCCGCGACTGACCCTCTCGGCGACCGTCGAGGACGGGAGCGTCGTCGTCCGTGCCGACCCCGAACCCAACCCACACAGCGACGAGACCCGCGCCGACCTCGACGTGGAGTTCCTGCTGGACGACCGCGACGATCTCGAGTGGCGCGATGTCGGCACCGACGGACTCGCGCTCGTCGTCCCGCTGGAAGCATTCCCGGAGCGTGCCCGATTCCACGCCGTCGCGCTGGGCGAACACGGCTACAGCGTCCCCGCCGCTATCGACATCACGCGCCGGGACTCACTGGAGAGCGAGGAATCCACCATCGAGGTCACGCACCCGTACCACCCACCGGACTGGGCCGAAGACGCCGTCATCTACGAGATCTACGTCCGAACCTTCGGCGACGGCGAGGGCGGTGCCTTCGACGAGATCACCGACCGACTCGACTACATCGCGGGACTGGGTGTCGACGTCATCTGGCTGACGCCGGTGCTCCAGAACGACCACGCGCCACACGGCTACAACGTCATCGACTTCTTCGCCATCGCGGAGGACCTGGGCACCCGCGAGGACTACGAACAGTTCGTCGAGGCGGCTCACGACCACGATATCGACGTCCTGTTCGACCTCGTCTGTAATCACTCGGCGCGGACCCACCCCTACTTCCAGGCGGCCGTCTCGGACTCCGACAGCGAGTACCGCGACTGGTACGAGTGGCGCACCGAGACGGAACCCGAGACGTACTTCGAGTGGGAGCACATCGCCAACTTCGATTTCACGCACCTCCCCGTCCGGCGACACCTGCTCGACGCCGTCGACGAGTGGGCGCCGCTGGTCGACGGCTTCCGCTGTGACATGGCCTGGGCCGTCCCGAACGGCTTCTGGCGGGAGTTACACGACGAGTTGAAAGCCCGGGACCCTGACTTCCTCCTCCTGGACGAGACCATCCCCTACATCGCGGACTTCCAGGCTGGCCTGTTCGACGAGCACTTCGACTCGACGACCTACGCCGCGTTGCGCCGAGTGGGGCGGGGCGACGCGCCGGCGACCGACCTCCTCGACGCCATCGACGAACGCGGGGCCGCCGGATTCCCGGAGTACGCCGCGTTCATGCTCTACGCCGAGAACCACGACGAGACGCGATACATCGTCGAGTGCGGACGTTCCGCGGCGAAGGCCGCACTCGGTGCCCTGTTCACGCTCCCGGGTGCGCCGATGGTCTACGCCGGGCAGGAGTTCGGCCAGCGCGGCAAGCGCGACGACCTCGCGTGGGAACACGCCGACGAGGACCTGCGCCGCCACGTCGAGCGACTCGCGAACGCCCGCCACGAGCGGCCTGCCCTCGGCGCGGACGCGTCGCTGGAACGGCTGGACGTCTCCGTCGAGAGCGGGGAGGTCGACGCCGACCGCATCGTCGCCTATCGCCGGCTGACCGACGACGACGCCGTGACTGTGGTCCTGAACTTCGGGACCGAACCGGCGACTGTGGCCGTCGACGCCGCGACCTCGACGGACGTTCTTACGGGGGAGGACCTCACCACAGAGGGCACAGGGTCGGCCGGAGCGGTCGTCAGCGTCGACAGTGTGGCCGTCCTTCCGGCGGACGAGTAGCGGGCCGAGGCCGGGTTCGGCGGCCGGTTCAGTACTCGATGACTTCGCGGTCCTTCCAGAACAGCCCCGACGGCGACCCGGGTGCGAACCGTGCGAGCCAGACCGGCGTCTCGGCGCCTTTCTCGGGGTCGCGCGGTGCCTGTGACCCGCCCAGGTCCGTCGCCACCCAGCCGGGGTCGACGGAGTTTGCGATCAACCCCTCGTCGGCGTGACTGACGTCGAGCGAGACGGTCAGCCCGTTGATGCCGGCTTTGGAGACCCGGTACGCGGGGTGGTCGCCGTCGATGGGGTCGGAGAGGATCCCGAGTCCCGAGGAGACGTTGACGACGCGCCCGCCCTCGCCGTCGAGGAGGTGGGGGAGCGAGTGTTTGGTCAGGAGCATCGGGCCGCGCGTGTTGACGTCGAGCACCTGGTCGAGTGTCTCGGTATCGATCTCGTCGAGTGTCGTCCCCGCGCCGCCGACGCCGGCGTTGTTGACGAGCACGTCGAGCGTGCCCGCCTCCTCGACGATTTCGGAGACTGCTCGTTCCAGCGTCGACTCGTCGGTGACGTCCAGCACGACGGGGTCGCTCCCCGCAGGGACGTCGTAGTCGAGGTCGCGGACGCCCGCGAAGACGGTCGCGTCCATATCGGCGAGACCGCGAGCTATCTCGCGGCCGATGCCGCGGTTGGCGCCCGTGACCAGCGCGACCTGCCCGTCGAGACTGTCGTAGAGGTCCGGTTCCATACCTGGAACTGTGACCGGTCGGGGGTATGCCTTGGCCAATCGGCAAGACGCCGGCCGGGACGTCGGTTCGGGGCACCCAGGACGCGCCGTCGTCGGGTTACTGCTGGGTCGTGTCCGTGTCGGTCGCGGACCCGTCTTCGAGGTCGGCGCTGGTCTGTTCTTCGGCCTCCTCGCTGGCTTCGGTCGTCTCGGGCGTCGACCCGCCGCGGTCGGAGTAGCCCACTCGTCCTTCGCTGTCCCGGGGCATCTGGGCGAGGATCATCTGGCGGAGTTCGTCCTCGGACTCGAACGACTCGTCGCCCGAGTACGAGAACAGTTCCTCGATGCTGATAGGGTCGGCGTTGGTCCGCTCGAGCGTCTCGTCGCCGTGTTCGTCGATCAGCTCGTCGGTCGTGACCGGATAGGAAATCTCCCGGAAGACGTGGTTGAACGCCTCGAACTCGACGCCCTGTACGTGCTCCGGTTGGTCGTCTTCGACCATACGAACATTACGCGCGAACGGGGATACCTCTTTTCCACGTCTCACGGCCTCTGCTTGCGAATGCAAGCCGATACGCCCGTGAAGGCTTCGCCGACAGAGCGTCGACGCAGGCCGGGCCGAGCCGGGGCACGCTGACTCTCTTTCACTCCAGGAGGAACGGCTGGGTCCCTGTCTCGCTGCCCGACTCCGAGACGAGTCGGGCGCGGAGGTACTCGCCGACGTCGTCGGACTCGTGGTAGGAGAGCGTCGTGTCGCGTCCGACTACCGCCCCGTCGGAGATCCACTGGAGGAGTTCGACGCCGGTCGCTTCGACGGTGACCTGGCCGCGGTCGGGGTCGTGGCGGACCGCTTCCAGAGCCGGGGGCTCGTCCTCGACGACGTGCTGGTAACAGAACCGTCCCTCGGTCAGGGCCTCCCGGACCGCCGCTTCGGTCAGTTCCTCCAGGTAGAGGACGTTTCTCGACCGGTCGAAGGTGTAGTCGTGCTCGCGGCCGTGATAGTCGTCGTCGGCGAACCCCCAGACCGGGCGCTCGTTGCCGAGGCGCTCCTGGAGGTTGTCCCAGACGTCACGGTCGGTCGGATACCGGTCGGCGGCGTTGACGACCTCCACGCCGAGGAGGTGGGGGTGTCGCCGGAAGTACTCCACGTACCAGGCGCCGTCCTCGTGGTAGCGGCCCGGGTGCGGGAAGAGTGCGAGCCCGTCCCGCTCGCCGATTTCGGTGAGGGCATCGTGGACGCTCATCCCGTTCGTATCGGCGAGGTCACTGAAGAGGCTGATGAGGTCGTAATCGAGGCCCTCGTCGCTGCCGCCGAGCTCCGCCGCGCGAACCGCGACCATCCCCAGGTCGGCCGGGTCGCGCTCCCAGTCCGTCCAGGGCCAGGTCGTCTCCTCGATGTTGTACTCGTGACCGGTCAGCGCGAGCACCGAGTAGCCAGCGTCGTGGTAGTCGTCGATGACCGTCTCCGGGGGGTCGCTCCCGCTGTGTCCCTCGGTCGGCGGGTGCGAGCTGTGGGCGTGCAACTGGGCCTTGTGGGGCTCGACGGCGGCCCAGTCGACGTTCTCGTAAGGGTTCAGGATGACGTCTTCCATCTGCCGACCAGAGGGGCCGACGAGGGGTAAACTACCCGGCGACGACCGACGGGTCGGCCCGCACGGGCCCGGTCGGCGGGTTATCGCTGGGAGTCGAACTCCTGGTAGATGACGTGGCCACAGGCCTTGCAGTGGGAGGCGTCGGGGTCGTGGCCGGTGAGTCCGCAGTTCGGGCAGGTCACGTCGAGCGTCTCGCGCTGTGCCCACTCGCGGACGATCTTGCTCGCCTGCCAGGGGATGAGGATGATGCCGGCGAGGATGGTCGCGACCGTCACCCATCGACCGGCGGGCGTCGCCGGGATGATGTCACCGAACCCGACCGTCGACAGCGTGACGACGGTGTAGTAGAACGCGTCACCGAACGTGGCGACGGTGGGATTGACCTCGGACTCGGCGGTGTAGAAGAGCCCGGCGGAGACGAAGAAGATCACGAGTACCGTGAGCAGGAGTTTCAGCGCCCGGAGGGCGTTGTCCGAGACTGTCCCGAAGAAAAACTCCGCGTCGCGGGTGAACCGATAGAAGCGCAACACGCGGATCACCCGCACGACGCGCAGGAAACCGACGTTGACGAACAGCACCGATGTCGGGACCAGCAAGACGAGGAAGGTCGGCAGGATCGCCACCAGGTCGACGAGTGTGTAGCCGTTGAGCGCCTCCCCGATCCGGTTCTCGGCACCGTAGAGTCGGAGCAGGTACTCGCCGAGGAAGACCAGGGCGATGGCGACTTCGAGGTTCCACAGCAGGGCGTCGGTACCGGGACTCAGCGGGTACGTCTCGGCGACGAACACGCACACGAACACCAGATTCAACGCGAGAAGACCGACGTCGATGACTTTCCCCAGTGGTGTCCGGTGGTCCAGCAGGTAAAAACGGACGAGTTCCCGGGTACTGCGGTCGCTCGCCGGTGGCTCCGCGGCGTCCCCCTCGCCTCGCGTTTCCTCGGCGGTCACACCTGCTATTGCGCCGCCTGGCTACGTAGTTCTCACGGGTCCGTTCAACTCGCTCTCGACCGCGGTACGGACACGAACTCGCGGTCGGACGTCGAGGCGCGGGCGGGGATGTGCGCGTTTTGTTCGGTTCGCTACGGCCGAACCGCGGGTGACACTCGGTCGAGCGTCGTCGAACTGAATACCGATACCGACCGGACACGCAATACTGATATCAAATCGACACCAAAGGGTGGGCAGAACCGATCAAACCGGCCACGAGTCGTCACTACCCGGGGCGTATCGTTTTTCGGGTCCCCATCGAAGGGTGGATATGGCAGAATCCTCACTGTCTAAAGAACAGATCGACGAGACGTCGACGTGGCCCGAACTGGCTATCGGCCTGTACGACAGGCTGACCGGTCGCGGTGCCGAGATCGTCTACGAGTTCGAGGACATGTCGGTCGACGTCCCCAGCAAGGTCGGCGACGACACCGAACACGCCCACTGGCGACTCGACGGCACCCTCCGCATCACGACCAGAGAACGTGAGTGACAGCGTCGACTCCCCGCCCGCGCCGCTCTCAGTCGCGACGGACCTCACACTCTCGGTCGACGGCGCGCAGGCGACGGTCCAGTCGACCGGCGAGCGGTTGTTCGTCGAGGTCCCGTCGGTCGTTTCGGCCGTCGAGCTGCTGGAGGGACTGCCAGCGACGGAACTCCGGCGGCTCCACGAGGTGCTGACCACCACTGGCCTCGCGCTCGAAGTGCGCGTCCACCAGCGTACCGTCGCAGTGCTGGGTACCGGTGCACGACCCGGGACGCTCTCGCGACAACTAGGCGTCTTCCCGCTCGAACTCAGGTTCTGGGGCAGCGTCTCGGCGCTCGGTGCCGGCGTGACTCACACGGTCGAACGACTCCGGTAGCACGGACACACTGCAACGACAGCCTCCGTCTCACAAGACCGCGAACGCGTGCTGTCACGATTCTCGCGACGGTTATTACCTGAAACAGCGTAGGGTCCTCAGGATACGAAATGTCGATCAGAGAGAGCCCGTTCGACGAGATGGACCGAATGTTCGACCAGATGCGCCTCTCGATGTGGGGTCTCCACGGTGGGCACGGCCGCACCGACGCGGACTGGGGCCGCCAGGAGAGTACCCTCACTCTCGAAACCGACGAGGACGGCTACGTCCTCTTCGCCGACGTTCTGGGCTTCGAGAAAGAAGAGATCGACCTCCGGTTCGAGGACGGCGTCCTGGCCATCGAGGCGGCCCAAGAGTACGGGGACGAACACTCCTCGCGGAGCCGGCGCGTCTTCGAACAGGTCCGCGTCCCCGACGAAGTCCTCGAAGACGAGATCACCGCCTCCTACCGCAACGGCGTCCTCGAGGTCCACCTCCCGACACCCGAAGCAGTCGAAGACGAGCACTCGACCAGTATCGACATCGAGTAGGCTCGCTGAGGGTGCTACGATTACCGGCCCTGTACGGGCCGCCCACTCCTCCGCGTCACCCAGTTCCACCCTGGGTGACCCGCTCCACCCCGGACCACTCACCCCTCCTCGCGTCACCCGCTCCTCCCACCCTCGCCGTGTGGACTGGATTTTCTGTCAATCCGTCCCGTTTTCCGTCTGTTTATTCCCAGGGACTCCCTAGCGGTGCGATATGAGCGACCTTGCCGAGCCCGTCGTGGAGTTTCTGACCGGTGACCCGGTGACAGCCCACCTCGCGACGTCCAGCGGCGACCGACCCCACGTCGCGCCGGTGTGGTTCCGCTACGAGGACGGCGTCGTCGAACTCGTCACTGCTGGTCGGAAACTCAGGGACATCCGCGAGAACCCGTACGTCTCGCTGTCGCTCGAACGCTCGACGGAGGGTGACCCCGAGTGGACGGTCACGCTCTGGGGGACCGCGACTGTCGTCGAGGACGAGGCCGACTACCGGGAGGCCAACCGTCGGATAAACCGCCGGTACGGTGCCCCCGAGGACGCCTGGCTCGGCGAGAACACGCTCGTCCGCGTCGACGTCGGGTCCGCTAGCTACCGGACGTACTGACTCCGGTGTCACGGCGACCGTCTCTGTGCTCGTCGCGTCTCTTCTCGCCCCCGGCACAGCCCTTAGTGTGCTCGCGCTCGAAACGTCTGAATGAGCGAGTCTCGGTCGAACCGACGCGAGGCACACGACGTGGTGGCGGCCGAACGCGAGGGCAGTGTCGACCTGGAAGTCGACGTGGGCCTGCTCGTCGCCCACGCTCCCGGAACCGACCCCGCGGGTCTCCGGTCGTTCGCCACGCGAGCGGCCGAAGACGCCGTGGACGAACTGGCGTCGGGGACGGACGTCTCCTGGCGGTTCTACCTGGAAGACTCGTCACGGCTCCCCGACCACGACCGCCGCAGGCCGTCGGAGTTTCTCGACCGCGCCACCCACCGGATGGTCGAGGGACCGTACGACGTGGTCGTCGTCGTCACCGACGTCCCGCTCGCGTCGCGGACTGAACGTATCGTCCCCGGGCTGGCCTCGCCGCTCTCGCGGGTCGCCGTCGTCTCCGCGCGTCACCTCCGGAGTGGCACCCGTGACCAGCCCCGGCGCTCGCTCGACCACGAGGCCGTCCGCTGGAACGCAGCGACCCTGCTCGTACACCTCGTCGGCCACGTCTTGGGCGCTCGCCACCGCGACGCCGACGGCGGCGTCATGGAACCGTTCCGCTTCCGTCCCGACCGGCGCTCGGTCCCGTCGATGGACGCCGACGTCGAGACGCGCCTGCATCGCATGGCCGAGGAGATCCCCGTCGACGACGCCAGCCCCCGCGGCCCGCTGGGACGGTTCGCCTTTCACCTTCGAAGCGTCACCCGGAACGCGAGAGAGGTCCTGGAGGCGCTCGTCAACAGTCGAGCTCCGCTGCTCCCACTCTCGCTGCCGAAACTGTCCACGGCGGCGGTGGCGCCCACGCTCGTCATCGTCTTCAGTGCCGAGTCGTGGGACGTCGGCTTCCACATGGGGAACGCGACGGCGGGGCTGTTCGCGGTCGTGAGTATCCTGATCGCCGCGCTCTACTTGCTGTTCGCCCAGAAACTCACCTTCCCGCGCAAGCGCCACCGGATCGTCACCGAACACACGGCGCTGGTCAACGTCACCGTCTTCCTCGTGCTCCTGGGGGCGATGCTCGGCCTGTTCGCGCTCGTCTGGGTGATCATCCTCGTCATCGAACTCGCCGTCTTCCCGCCGAACCTGATGTCGAACTGGCCCAGCCTCGAAGACCCCTCCGTGGGGTACGTCGACCTCGTCCGCACGGGCGCGTTCATCAGCACCATCGGCGTCCTCTCCGGTGCGCTCGCGGGGGGCCTCGAGAGCCGGACGATCGTCAGTCACCTCACGCTGTTTCTCGACCGGCCGTGACACGCCGGCCGACCGTCTGCTGTCGAAGTCGTGAGCCACCTCGAGTTCGCTCTCAGGCGCCTGGACGTTCCAGGGGTCTCATTCCTCGTTCGGCCGGACACCGTCGTAGGCGTCGAACCACCCCTCGACAGTCTGTTTGAGCGCACCGGTCGTACTCCCGAGGTTCAGTATCTGGTAGCCGTCAGCCGCTTTCTCGTTGACGTCGTCCATCCCGAACCCGAGGCCGCCGACCGGGACGTCTGCGTCGACCGCCGCCGAGCGCACCGTCTCGACGGCCGCCTGCACGTCCGGGTGGTCGAGTTCGCCGGGGTGGCCGAGAGACACCGAGAGGTCCAGCGGTCCGACGAAGACGAACCCCAGTTCGGGAACGTCCAGGATCTCGGTGATGTTGTCGACGGCGGCAGCGGTCTCGACGGTCGTCCCGACGAGCGTCTCACGGTCTTCCGTCTCGACGTAGTCCTCCGCGAGTCCCCAGCGGCGAGCCCGCGGTGCGCCGAGTCCCCGCTTGCCCGACCCGCCGTCGTACCGGAACCGCGCCGATTCGACTGCCGCCCGGACCTCCTGGGCTGTCTCGACGCGGGGGAGGAACACGTTCCGTACGCCCAGGTCGAGCGACTTCCGGACGAGCGTCGGATCCGTGTCCGGCAAGCGAACGAGCAGTTCGATATCGGTCCGCTCGGCTGCCCGCAACAGGTCCTCCATGACGGTCGCGTCCCACGGGTCGGGCCCGCCGTGTTCCATGTCGAGCCAGACGAAATCGAGACCGAGCTCCCCGCAGAACTCCACGAGCGTCGGACTGTACGTATTCTCGAGCAATCCCAGTGCGACGTCACCGCTGTCGAGCGTGTCGGCGAGGCTGTTCGATGGCTGTGAAGACATCGTGTTAGACATTGTCATGGGAGAACGTAAGCCTGTTTCAGGGGGCGTTCAACAGTGGTTTCAGCGGTCGCCACTGAGTCCCACAGGACTTTCTCGAAGAAGTACAGGAGCGATAATCGTGGCCTCGGGACTCACGACCGAGGATCTATCCATAGTGACCGTGGTTAGAGCGGCCATAGCGTCCGCTCGTTCCGTTATTCGATCTTTCCCAACCCCGACAGTCTCGTGGTCAGTCGTGCCTCGACCGATCAGCAGTAGTGGATACTGCGGTCGTCCCCGGGTCGTGATTCGAGATGTGCGTCGACCGTTTTCACGACGTCTCCGATGTCTCGTCCGGCCTGCTGAACGTACACGATTCCGGCGTGTTCGAGTCCGGAGCCCTCGACGAGCGAAAGGAAGTCGTCGTCGAACGTCATCAGAATCCAGTCCTTCTCGACAGCGTACGAGAGATGTTTCCGGTCGGGGTCGCCCAGTCGTCCCTCGTCACGAGCCGTATAGACGGTCCAGCCGCGACGGCGGAGTCCGTCCGCGACCGGAACCCAGATACTCCCGTCACAGTACAGCGGTCTCATGCCGTCGCAGACTCTGCAGGTCGGAACTCGTCGATATTGTCGTATTAGTACGCGAGGGCGCGGTGGACGTCACCGAGCGAGAGATCCGGGTACAGTTGGGTGATCTCGTCCGGTTCGTACCCGCTGTGCTCGTACGCCACTGCGATATCTTTCACCCGGATGCCGGTCCCCTCGATGGTCGGGGCACCATCGCTGTGCTCGGAGTCCCGAACGATGCTCATTGACACCATTTCGCGCTCTATCGGTAATAAAATCATGGTCGGTTCGGAACTGACCAGGGCCTATGTCTACCGTGGCCACAACTAGATGCCCTTAGAGACGTCGTCTACCCTGAAAAATGGGGGCCTCTGCACTCACGACTCACAATCTATCCATAGCGACTGTCCGTAACCGCTCGATCACACACCAGTGTTTATACTCTCCAATTCGGGCCCGGATACGTCCACCGCCGCCTCAGATTGGTGAGTTCAGCGTACCGAAGTACACTTGCCAGGCGAGGGCTGACTTGGCCACCAGACTCAACAGGACGTACACCCGTTCACCGAAGAGGTAGTCGTTCCACCATGACACCTCCAGGTACTGCAGTGCCATGTTGAGTGTAAAGAGGTTGAAGAAGACAAAAATCGAGACGTAGATGTAGATGACGAACTCCGGGAACTCGCCGCCGCTTCCGACGACAGTCCCGACGAACGTGACGGCAATGGTGAGCCAGGGGACGATACCGGCCAAGACGCCCACCCAGAAGGGCGTCCAGTCCGTCTCGTCGGTCGACTCGTTACGCTGTTCCATCAGGAGACCGGCGAGATTCATCACCGCGACCAGTCCGAACATCGCGACGAGAGTCCCGATGTCCCACACGCCCGCCAGCATCCCGATGATCACGATCATCAACGAGGCACTCACGGCGTATTCGTACCAGCGGTACGGGTTCATCCCCCTGTCGAGATAGTCGACGTACTGGTCGTATCGAACCGTCGAGATAACTGTATGCGCGAACGCCGAGACGAAGAGAAACCCCGCGACCAGAAGCGGGAGGTTGGCGTCGATAAACGACACCGTCTCCGGGAAGATCGTCTGGGTCTGTGGGTCGAACCCGTATCTGGTCCGCGTTATCGGCCACAGGACCCTGTCGGCGATGAGTACCATCGCCACTGCCTGGACCGTGTGGAGAACCGCCATCACAATATTCCACAACCTGAGTCGTGTGTTCCGTGCCGATTCGCGGTCACCGGTGTCGGCCGCCGCCGTCACCTGGGAAGACATCGTTCCTCTAATGTAACACGTCGCTGAGGGATACGTCTGTGGGTGACTGCGCCGAACGTGTGCATTTGCGGGTGAATGGCGGCGAGCGACTGTAGATATTAAGTACTTCTGACTAATCGCATTTGGTATATAAATAACGGGTGTCCTCTGCTTCGACCGAGACAGTTTCAGCCGACGGAGATTGGCCGCTGGATATCGACAACCTCGTCGCGCTATTCTCGTCGAATTGTGTCAGGAATTATATTTCGATACACTGCTCGGCGGACCGCCTTGCCGGGTTTCAGCGGAAGTCGGTGTCTATAGATAGGGGACATTGAAACCTGCCGTTGTCACCACCGCCGGTCTAGAATTCCTTGTAAACCGCCTCTGGAACGGTAGTGTGTCACACGTCGGGAGCAGTTCGAGCGAATCGATTTCAGCAAGGTGAATGAGCGGTCCTGCTCCGAGACAGCCGCAACCGTCACGCGTTCAGGCCCCATTCCACATCTTCCTCGACGATCTCGCGCTCTCGGTCCGCTCGCTCAATTATCGTCCCGCCGACGCGCTCGATGGCCTCCCCGCGGTCGAGTTCGCCGTCGAGGTACTGCGCGAGCACGAGGTCCTCCCACAGGTCTTCGAGACCGCGTTCGAGCGCCCGCTCGAACACCTCGGACTCTGGGAGGCCGCGAGCCTCCGCGATTTCTCGTACTCGGTCGGAAATTTCGGCGGCCATACAGTCCGATTACTCGGCAACGTTGATAAATCCGTGTCTGCCCGTCCGATTAGAATCTGACCGGGGCCTATGTCTACCGCGGCCACAACCAGATGCCTTCAGAGACGCCTTTTACCGTCAAAAATGGCGGCCTCGGCACTCATAGGGTTCGTCACCGCCGGGTCGTCACGCCGGCTCTGAGCGTACAGTCGTCATCGGCCGGTCGAACGTAGGAGACGGGGTCTGTTTAACGTTCTCCGTTTTGCGTTCCCCGCCACAGCCGCGGTCGACCGGGCCCGGTCGGGAAACTTAATCCCGGGGACCCGCTAGAGAGAGTCATGTCGACGCTCACGCTGGTGGGGACGCGCCTCGCCGAACCGGGGACGGAGTTCGTCTATCGGGGGGAAGCGTCGGGGTGTGCCGGCTGTCCGTACCGCGACCAGTGTCTCACCCTGACGGAAGGCCGCCGCTATCGTATCACCGACGTCCGGGAGAACGCGAGCACGCTGGACTGTGCGGTCCACGCCGACGGCGTCCGCGCCGTCGAGGTCGAGCCCGCACCCCTCAAAGCCAACGTCGCCAGCACCAGCGCCTACGCTGGGAGCAAGGTCTCGCTCGAAGGCCCCTGCCCCCACACTGACTGCCCGAGCCACGAGTTCTGTGAACCCGCAGGCGCCGAGTTCGACGAGAGCTACCGCATCACCGAAGTCGTCGGCGACCCACCCCACGACTACTGCGTCCTCGACCGGGACCTCACCCTCGTCGAGTTCGAAGCGCCCGAGGAGTAGGTCTCGCCGTGGTCGAACAGTCCCAGGAGTCCGCCGGGTCGAACCGACCCGAGGGGACGCCGTACATCGACGACGACTGGGTCGTGAGCCCGCCCGCGGGCAAGCGTGTCCGGTTCGTTGACCGACCCGAGGACCCCGACAGCGACCCACTGCGCTTCGAGATGTGGCTGGCCGCCGAGGACTCTCACGGGCCGATGAAGCACGTCCACCCCGAACAGGAGGAGTTCCTCACCGTCGTCGACGGACGAATGGGCGTGTTCCACGGGGGCGAATCCGCCGAGTACGGTCCCGGTGAGGGGGTCACGATTCCGGCCGGTGACGTCCACCGGTTCTGGAACGCTGGCGAGACGGAACTGCACTTGCGGGGCGGCGTCGACCCCGGTCTGCGGACGGAGACGTTCATGCGCATCACCTACGGACTGGCCCGCGACGGCGCGCCCGTGACGCCCTCGGGGATGCCACTCAACGCCCTCCGACTCGCGGCGTTGCTCGACGAGTTCGACGACATGCTCTTTCTCGCCGCAGTCCCGGTCGAAATCCAGCGATTCGGCGTCGCCGCCGTGGCTCCCCTGGGGCGACTCGCCGGCTACGACAACGCCTATCCGCAGTTCCGCGTCGAACCGATCGACGAGTAGGAACCGACGAGGGGACCGATCAGCCCGAGAGCGTGCCGACGCGCTCGGCGGTGTACCCGAAGACGTCCTCGTACCCGTAGGCGGACATGAGAACGGGGTGGAACGCCTCCTCGGCGACGACGGCCTCGCCGTCGGCGGCGGCGAACGGTTCGCCCGCGAGCACCTCCTCGAAGTTCTCGGCGTACACCTCGTACTCCTCGGCGGCCCGTTTGGGGATCGGTTCGCCGAGTCTGAACACCGGCAGTTCGACGTCCCGGTGGTGTTCGGCGTCGGCGAGGACACCGGTCGCCGCGAGGAACTCGCGTGTCACCTGGACCGCGTTCGCGGCCGCACGGTCCGAGCCCTGGTACCCACACTCGACCTCGATGGTGTCCGGCACGGCGTCGAAGATCCGGCCGTCCTTCGTGCCGGTCTCGACGACCGCGTCGACCGAGAGGCGCGGACAGACGCCCCGCGTCAGGTCGTCGATCTCGTCGACCAGCGCGAAGAGGTGCTCGTAGGACTGCGTCGAGTGCAGGGCCAGCGTCGTACAGTCACCGATGGTCTCGCCGATCGTGTGTGCGAGGCGGCTCTCGTGACTCTCGCCGTCCGGGTCGCCCGGGAACGCGCGGTTCAGGTCGGTCTCGGTGTAGCGCGTCCCGCGCTCGACGGCCTCCTCGTTTGCGATCACGAGCGCGACCGGTCGCTCGACGTCGGGGTTCTCGTCGACGAAGTGCTCGACCGCCCGGACGCCGCAGGGTTCGTCGCCGTGGATCCCGCCGACGACCGCAACCTCCGGGTCACCGTCTCCCAGCTGTTCGATCCGCATTCGCTCCACCGTAACGGCGTCGGCTCCTTACCACTTCGGTTTCGGGCAGACGCCGGATACCTGCCAGCCCTACTCCAGACCCTCGGCGAACTCGAAATCGAGCGGTCCAGCCTCCGGGCGCTCGCCGTCGAGCGTGATCGACCAGTCGTGGAGGACGGTCGGGTCGTCGAGCGCCTTCGAGAGGGTCTGTCGCACGTCGACCAGGTCGACGCCGTAGAAGTCGGCCGGGACGTCGCTGAGATACTGGAGCGCAGTCCGGAAGAGCGACCGCATGCCGCTGTCGTCCTCGAAGTCGAAGTGTTTGTACGCGCCGGCGGCGACCTGGACCATCCCGTGGCAGAACTTGCTCTCGGTGGTCCCGCTGCCGTAGTTGTACCACTCGTCTTCGAAGCAGTCGTGCGATTCGTGGTACTCGCCCGAATTGTAGAGGCGGACGCCGTGGACGACGGCGCGTCGGAGGGTTCCGTGTTCCCAGCCGTTCGACGCGGCGCGGTCGTCACGCCAGCCGGTCGGACTCCCCGATATCGGCGGGCCGACGCCGTGATCGCGCGTGTGTTCGTCCATCAGTCGTTTCTCGCTGGCCGTTCGTAGGGAGGGCCGCCAGGTAATCCCGTCGGTCCGTGTGGGATCGATCCGTTACCGGCCGGGTCGTTCCGACGCTCCGCGGGTCGGTGTGGTTTTGACGACGCCGGCCCTCGGCGGTGGTATGGACCGCTTCGAGTACACGGTCGACGTCCGGTACAACGACCTCGACACGTTCGGGCACGTCAACAACGCCGTCTACGGAACCTACTGCGAGGAGGCACGGGTCGCCTACATCGCCGAGGTACTCGGGATCACCGAGATCGACGAGTTCCCCGCTGTCGTCGCCTCGCTGGAGATCGATTTCCGGTCGTCCGTGACCGAGCCGACCAGTGTCGACGTCAGGGTGTGGGTCACGCGGCTGGGGGACTCGAGCATGACGATGGCGTACGAACTCGAACAGGGCGGGCGTGTGGTCGCCGAGGCGGAGACGACGATCGTCGCCATCGACCCCGCGACCCGCGAGACGCGGTCGATCCCCGAGGAGTGGCGCGAGGCCGTCGCCGCCCACGACGACGTCGAATCACAGCACTGATACTGGCGACCCAAGCGTTAACACGCGTCACACCCTTATATATACAGGGTCAGTTCAGCGATGAATCCCGAACCGCCGTGGTCCCTCGACGGAACCGGGCACTCCATCGGCAGTGTGGACACACCGGAGGTGATCCGGGTGCTCCACGTCGACGACGAACCCGAGTTGCTCGACGTCGTCTCGACGTACCTGGAGCGCGAGAACGAGGCCCTCTCAGTGGAGATCGCGACCAGCGCGGCGGCCGCGATGGACCACCTCCGGCGCGGGCCCGTCGACTGCGTCGTCAGTGACTACCGGATGCCCGACACCGACGGTCTGGAACTCCTCGAGGCCGTCCGCGAGGAGCATCCCGAGTTGCCGTTCATCCTCTACACCGGCGAGGGGAGCGAGACCATCGCGAGCGAGGCGATCTCGAGGGGGGTCACTGACTACCTCCAGAAGGGGACAGGAACGGACCAGTACGCGATACTGGCAAACCGCATCGAGAACGCGGTCGAGCGCCACCGGGCGGCGACGCAGGTCGAGCGGGGCTTCAGTGCGATGGAGACCGCCAGGGAGGGCATCAGCATCCTCGACGAGTCGGGGCGGTTCGTCTACGTCAACGACGCCTACACGGACGTGGTCGGCTACGACCGCGCGGAGTTGGTCGGCCAGCACTGGGACCTCCTCTACCCCGACGAGGATGCCCACTCGGTCCGGGAGGAGATCCTGCCCGAAGTCCCCGAGCAGGGGCGCTGGACGGGCGAGACGGTGTACGTCCGCGGGGACGGCGAGCGGATCCTCGTCGACCACGCGATAGCCAGAAGCGGCGACGGGGCACTCATCTGCCTGATCCGGGACATGACACGGACCGACGACGACCGACGGCCGCTGGTCGGCGAAGCGGCGTTCGTCGAGTGTACGCTCGACGCCCTCGAGGACGTCTTCTACGTGCTGGACACGGACGGGGAGGTCCTCCGCGTCAACGAGCGGGCCGTCGAGACGACCGGATACACGAGAGCCGAGATCACCGCGATGCACGCGACCGAGGTCGTCACAGAGGCGGACCACGACGCGGTCCTCTCGGCCGTCGACGAGACACTCATCGACGGGGAATCGCGCCTCGAGGCGTCGCTCGTGACGAGCGACGGGCGGGCCGTCCTCCACGAGTTCCGGACGCGGCGGCTCACCGACCCGACTGGGACCACGATCGGACTCGTGGGCATCGGGCGTGACGTCACCGAACGGAAGCGTCGCGAGCGCCAGCTCGAACGCCAGGCCACCCAGTTCGAGGCGTTCGGGAGCGTCCTCTCCCACGACATGCGTAACCCACTGTCGGTATTGCGCGCACGTCTCGACCTCCTCGACGCCGACGTCGACGACCCGGAACTGAGAGAGCACGTCGAAACGGTGGACCGGACGGTCGACAGGCTCGAGGGACTCGTCACCGACATGGCAAGCGTGATGCGCGAGGGAAACATCGCGTCGGACCTCGAACCGGTCGACCTCGAGTCGGCCGTCCGCGACGCCTGGGACGCTCTCGACGCGACCGACGCCGAGTTGACCGTTGGGGACAGCGAACGCGTCACCGCCGACGAGCAGGCGCTCACTCGACTGCTCGACAACCTGCTCGGTAACGCCCTCGACCACGCCGGTCCCGAGGTGTCGGTCACCGTCGAGACGCTCCCGGACGGGTTCGCCGTCGCCGACGACGGCCCGGGGATCCCGCCGGGTGACCGCGAGACAGTGTTCGAACCGGGCTACTCGCTGGCCGAGGACGGTACTGGATTTGGACTGGCCAGCGTCCGCCAGATCGCCCTCGCTCACGGCTGGGACGTCCGGGTCACCGAAAGCGAGGCCGGTGGCGCGCGCTTCGAGGTCACCGACGTGACCGTCCTCGACTGATCCCGCGACCGACCGGTGAGCGGTCCGCGAGGCCAGCCGACCGTCGACCCGAGGAGTTTAAGAGACAGACGGCGATACACTGGACTGTCCGGTGGCTTGCAAGGGGACTCGGGTCTCCGCCGGGCGAGCGCGTGCGAGGGTAGCCAAGCCAGGAAACGGCGGCGGACTCAAGATCCGCTCCCGTAGGGGTCCAAGGGTTCAAATCCCTTCCCTCGCACTGTGGACCCACGCGGTCCCTCGCAACACAGTGCAGGAAGCCCGCTTCGGAGCGGTCTTCCCTCGCAAATTGCTGTCGGTCACTCCCGTTCCAGGAGGTGCTCCTCCGCCAGTTCACCCGGGGGAACAGTCCCCGTCCCGTCGGCTGTGCCCAGTGACTCGTCGAGTGCGACGAGTCGCTCCAGTTTGCGTTCGAACTCCTCCTCGGACAGCTCGCCGTTGGCGTACCGCCGTTTGAGCGACTCCAGCGCCGTTTCGTCGCTTTCCCTATCCTCCACAGTGCCGACAGTCGACTCCTTGTTTGCGACACGCTCGCTCGCGTCACGGGCCTGCGAGTGAGCAGTCACGAGCGCGAGCACTCCCGCCAGGAGGACGGCGACGGACCCGACGCGACCGACGTACAACCACATCTGTATCGGCCACGTGAGAGCGAACAGCCCGTAGACGAACGCGGGCACGCCCACAGTGGCCGCGGTCGTCGCCCCGGCCAGTCGCGGGAACAGGTCCGTGCCGGGGTCGCTGGCACGCTCGGCGACGTCACGAACCAGTGCGTGTGCGGCGTGAGTCCCGACCAGGAGCCCCCCGAACAGGGCGAGCAGGACCAGTCCGGGCACACCTTCGATGGTTTCGGTCGGGCGGTACGTGTTGAGGACGACGACAGACCCGAAACAGAACAGCGTGAGCGGGACGCTACTCATGGCGAACGCGACGAGTAGCCGCGGATACGGCGCGTCGGGTGTATAACGGTCGACGATCCCTGCCATACGGGACGGTCCACTCGCTGACAGGAAAACCTTCTGGCCGTACTCGCCACAAGACACATTCCACACCCGCCTGAATCGGGTCCCGTATGCTCGAAGCTGAACTCGAAGTCTGTGTCGAGTGTGGCAACCTGCACATGGAAGGCGGCCCCGGCCCCCAGGACGTCGACGCGTGTGCAGTCTGTGACGGCCGGACAACCGACGTCGAACTGGACGACGTTATCGGACTGTAGCGAGATATTCGACGTCCGTCGTCGAATACCGGATCGATACCATCTTTTTTGACGTGTGGCCTCCAATCATGAGACATGGCAACAGACAACTCGGGTGCGGGCGAGACGGACGTGCTGCCGCTGGAGCACACGGCGTTTTTTGACATCGACACGCGCCGGGGCTACGTCCGTATCGACCAGTCCTGGGGAGACCAGACGCTGTACACCCCCGAAGAGGCCAGAGAGATCGCCCACTCGATCCTCGAAGCGGCCGAAGAGACAGAGTGAGGCGACACTGCAGACCGAGCCTCGGGACGGTGCCCGCGTCGAAAGCGGTGGGGATTTTTACCAGGTCGTCACAGTGGGGGTATGGCAGACGCGCACAGGCGAGCGGCGATGGCCGAGCGCGCGGCCCGGGCAGGGGGGGCCGTCGCGCGCCAGGCGTTTCGCGGCGACCTGCGGGTAGAGACGAAAGCCGACAAGATGGACCCGGTGACCGAGACCGACCGTGACGCCCAGCGACAGGTCGTCGCGACGATCGACGGGGAGTTCTCCGGCGACCCTATCCTGGCCGAAGAAGACGCACTCCCGGTCGGGCTTGGGGGGCCCGCGGACGAGGACGCGGCCGACCCGCTCGTGGACGAACTCCCGGAGACCGGCGATGCGTGGATCGTCGACCCAATCGACGGGACGGCGAACTTCGCTCGCGGACTGGGACTGTGGACGACGACCGTCGCGGCCGTCGTCGACCGCGAGCCCGTGGGGTCGGCGACGTACGTCCCGGTCGCCGGGGACGTCTACACCGCCGGACCGGACAGCGCGAGCAGGGACGGCACCACGCTGGAAGTGAGCGAAGTCACCGACCCGGAGACGTTCGCTGCGGGTGTGGTCGGGCGGTGGCTCGCCGACGGGGCCGCGGAGTTCGGCGCGCTCGGCGAGTCACTGGTCGAGCGACTGGGGGATACCCGACGGTTCGGGAGCATGCAGGCGACGCTCGCGTATCTCGCCGACGGCGGCCTCGACGCGGTCGTCGGGCCGATGGCCCACGAACCCTGGGACTCGGTCGCGGGCGTCCATCTCGTCCGCGAAGCAGGAGGGACCGTGACCGACGTCCACGGCGACCCCTGGGCCGTCGACAGCGAGGGAATCGTCGCTTCGAACGGTCACGCTCACGAGGCGGTCCTCGACGCGGTCCAGTCGGCGCTGAAGTAGTCGTCGGTCGTGTGGCGAAGCGGTGTCACAGGTGGACGGTTCGGCGGGTCACTCGCACGGGACCGGAAAACTAAACAGGCCACATCGCGGGGTTTCGGCAATGGCAACCGAGGAGTTCGTCTCGGAGCGGACCTGGATCGGTGGGTTTCTCGCCCTCGTGGGCGGACTGGTGGTCGGGTCGCTCGCCGCGCCCCGTGCGGTCTACGACCGGTTCATCTGGCAGTACTTCTGGGGTCCCGTCTACTCCGACGCACAGACCGCCCGCTGTGCGGTCCTGACCGGCGACGGTATCGACCTCTACGCGACCGACGCCGCCTGTCAGGGCGCCGCCGACACCGGCGTCGTCGCCTACACCGGCTACACACTCGTCTCGGAGGTCGGGTACATGGTCGTCCTCCTGTTCATGCTGGTCGGCGTCCTGCTGTTGCTCGCGCGACTCGACCTGGCGACGGACCGCCGCCTGTTCTTCTCGCTGGTGCCGTTCATGCTCTTTGGCGGTGCGCTCCGGGTGGTCGAGGACGCGACCGACGCGGCGGTCGACGCCGGCTTCGAACCCGCTATCGGCTACCCGCTGAACACGCTCTTTATCAGTCCGGTGATCTACGTGACGGTGTTCGTGTTCACCCTCGGCGCGCTACTGGTGAGTGTGAAACTCGAAGACGAGGGGGCCGTCCCGAACCAGTTCCGCGCGATGACCGGCATCGGTGCCGGCGTCCTCGGGTTGACGCTGGCGTATCTGTTCTATCTCGCCGTCTCCACTGAATACGTCCGCTTTTTCCCGCAGATACTGATACTCGACGTCGGCATCGCGTCGGTGCTGGCCTACGGTATCTACAGGGCGGTCGACGATATCAAACCGGAGATCAACGCCGGCACCCACCGTATCGGCCTCGTCGTCCTCTGGGCCCACGCCATCGACGGCGTGGCGAACGTCATCGCGGCCGACTGGGCGACGGCACTGGGCCACCCGTTCACCTACGGTGCGAAACACCCGGCCAACCGGATCATCATTCAGATAACGGACACGTTCTTGCCCGGATCCATCGCGTCGGTCATCGGGACGTCCTGGCCGTTCCTCCTCGTGAAACTGGTCGTCGCGCTGGGTATCGTCTGGCTGTTCGACGAACAGATCATGGACGAGAGCCCGCGCTACGCGCTGTTGTTGCTCATCGCGGCGGTCGCGGTCGGCCTCGGTCCCGGGACGCGTGACATCCTCCGTGTCACGTTCGCGATCTGACTCAGGTTCGCTCTCTGGATCACGGTCGCGGTCCGAAGCACGTTCGCTCTCTGGATCACGTTCGCAGTCCGAAGCACGTTCGCGGTCCGAAGCGATGGCTGGTCGGCCGCAACTGGCGGCTTCGCAACCCTCGGCTACAGGCGACCCAGCGCCTGCTCCGGGTAGTACCGTCCCCCACAGGACGGACATTCGGCCACCGTCAACGACTCGTCGGTTCCACCGACCTCTCGACGGACCAGTTCCTGACCGCAGTCTACACAGGGAAGGTCGAACTCCGAAACCATGTCTGACTCTGGCGGGTCGCTCGCCGAGAACCTGCCAGTATGTGAATCGTCGACACACCCCGAAATAAATCCTCGCATCAGTCCATGAACTGTCAATTCCGCGTGGCCAGAGTACCGGAACTGCGCGGCCTTGTGGCCGGCCGTCTCAGGGGTACGGGTGCAGGTCCCGGTCGAGTTCGGGTTCGAAACCAAGCGAATCAGGGACCGTCCGGGCGCGTTCGCCGAAGTAGGGCGTGTCGAAAAAGAGCGGCTGTGCGGCCGGGACGACGACGCGGACGGCCTCGAAGCCCAGCGACTGGACGTCCCGGGTCGTGATCCGGGCGGCGCGGGGGTCGAGACCGGCGTCGACGACACGCTCGCAGACGGCGTCGAGATGCGCGCTGCCCTCGGGGACTATCCCCGGCCCGACGGAGTCTGCGGGTACCAGACCGTCCGGACTCACGAAGGCCTCGACCGGTGTGGGGTCTTCCGCGTAGCGGCCGATCGCACCGCCGGCGTTCTCGGCGCCCTCGGGTCCCATCTCGCGGAGTTCGACGAAGTTCTGGACCGCTTCGGCGAGGGCGTTTCGAGCAGCGCGTTCGGGGTCGAGGTGGGCGGCCGTCCCGAACGCGAGTTTCGGGTACTCATCGCGAGTGACCGCGACGGCGACGACGGGGACGTCCACGTCCTGTGTGAGCAAGAGCGCGGTCACGTCGAGTCCCTCGGTCCCGGCCCGCGCCGCGAGCTGGGCGTAGGCGTCGTCTTCGACCGCGAGTCCGAGCGGTTCGTAGGAGGAGTACCACGCGATGGTGGTCGCGTCACGCTCGATCACTTCGTAGAGGCCCGAGAGCAGCGCTTCGACGGTCGAGTTGCCCAGTCCGAGGCCTGTGGTGACTGCCGGTCGGAGTGTCCGCTCGGGCGGCGGGTAGTGGACGAGTTCCGCGGGCAGGTGAACGCTCTCGCCGGTTGCGAGCGACTCTCCGGGGACCCACGGCCGTTCGCGGTCGTCGGTGTCCTCGCCGTGGCCCCAGTCCTCGGGACGGACGACCGAGGTGGGTTCGACGGCGTCGTCGAGGTCCGTCGCAGTGGCGGTCGTGAACTCGCTCGTCCGGTAGACACCGGCGCAGTAGCGCTCGTACCCCTCGCCGAGCGCCTTCATGAACGCGGCGTTCCAGCCGGGGTCGACGCCCGCGGCCTGTCGCGACGCGGTCGCGTCGGAGAAATCCGAGGTGTCGGCGACCTGTGCGAGGTAGTACGGCGCGGGGTAGGACTCGGCTTCGCCCACCTCGGCGACGACGCCCAGTCGGCTGTCGAGGCCGCCCTCGGCGGCGGCGAGCGCGTCTTCGACGGACCGTCGTCCGTCGTCACGGTCGAGCGTCCGGGCGCGCTCGCCCCCGCAGTCACACCCGGGGACGGGAAGCAGCGCTCGTTCGGCGTGGGGGAGTTCGGTCACGCGGCCCCAGGGGTCGGGCTCGCCGGGGTCGAGTGCCGCGACGGCACTGTGGCCGGCGATGGCGCCAGCGAATCGGGCGGTCGCGTCCGACGGCGGCGAGACGGGCTCGGTGTCGGCGGGCACGTTCGACGCGACGCGGGTCGCGAGGCAGTGATAGCACGGTCCCTCCGGGGAGAGCGCCGCGACGGCGGCGTCGACGACCGGGTAGCCGCCGATACCGCCGAGTTCGACGGCGATGTAGGGGACACCCGCGTCGAGGGCACGGTCGGCGAGGCGTTCGAAGGTGGTCGCCCCCGCCGTCTCGACGGCGACGACGAAGCGGTGTTCGGGGCCGATATCGCCGGGTGCGAGCGACTCGACGCGCGCGTCGACGTCACCGAGCGCGGCCTCGACGGCCGCCGCGGCCGGGCCGCTTCCAACGAGTCCGACAGACATGATTCCTCTGAGGGTCGGTGCGTAGTAAAGTCCCCCGTCTCGTGACCCGAGACGGATACGGTGTCGATGCTGTCACGGCGATGTGGAGAAGCGTTACTCGGGGGCGAGGCGGTCACGGGCCGTCGTCACGAGTTCGGGGATGGGCGCATCCCGCAACTCTTCGGCGATGCGGAGGCGCAGGCGGGGACGGCCGACGTCGATGGGGACCTTCTCGGTCACCACGATACCGACGTCTTCGAGGTCGGTCTTCGACCGGGAGAACGTCGCCTTGCTCGCGAGGCCGACGTCCTCGCCCCACTTGCTGATCTCGTAGAGGAGTTCGCTGTGGCGTGCGCCGGCCAGTAGTGTGAGCGTCACCTCGTCCAGGTCGTCGCCGTCGCCGGTGACCGACGAGAGTTCGGCGAGTATCGCGTCGAAGTCCTCGCGGACGCCCTCTCCGAGGTCGGTGGCGAGCGTTTCGCGAACGGCCGAGAGTGACGGTGTCCGGAGGCTGTAGGCTTCTGAGTCGTCCCAGAGTTCGTCGTAGCGGTTCCAGACGTCCGCGACGAACTCTGTTTCGGTCGCTGCCAGGCCGCCCACGCGCTGGTTCGCGTGGACGAGCGAGACCACGGTCGCCTCCGAGACGAACAGCGAGGCCCGGGGCGAGTCGGCGAGCAGTCGGACCTCGAGGGCGTCGGCGGCGACGAGGTCGGCGGCGTGGCCCGCGACGACGAAGTCGTTCATCGTCGCCGTCACCTCGTCCCAGTCGACCAGGAGTTTCACCGTCGGCGGGTCCGCGACTTCGTGCAGTCGAAATATCAAGTCCGGTAGCGTCTCCCGACCCAGGTTGACTGCGTAGACGTCCCCGTCACTCTCCGCTATCGTCTCGGCGAGTACCTCGCCCACGTCAGTCTCGAAGAAGTTCGCGGTCATGCACTTCCTTTCACTTTCGAATTATCACACTTAATTTTATTGGGGATGAGTCGTTGATTTCCCGTCAATCTCGGTCGTGAAATAGGTCGGTCCAGCGAGGGTTTTGGAGAACAGTTCTGGCGTGTGGCGTGTCGGGGCACCCGGACAGTTCGGGGTCTCGGATCTGGCAGTCGAGGGTCTTCCGGGGCTGGAAAGGTAGATTATTCACGCGGGGACCCGGAGGTGCCGACACACCATGAATTACGAGACGGTCCGAGAGACGGACCCGGCCGTCGCGGACGCCCTGTCGGCCGAGGTCGAACGCCAGCGGAACACACTCGCGATGATCGCAAGCGAGAACCACGTCAGCGAAGCCGTCCTGGAGGCCCAGAGTTCGGTCCTGACGAACAAATACGCCGAAGGGTACCCCGGCGAGCGATACTACGGCGGGTGTGAGCACGCCGACACGGTCGAGCAACTCGCTATCGACCGCGCCAGAGAGCTCTGGGGTGCCGAGTACGTCAACGTCCAGCCCCACTCGGGCTCGCAGGCGAACATGGCGGTCTATCTCGCCATGCTCGAACCCGGCGACAAGATCCTCTCGCTCGACCTGACCCACGGTGGCCACCTGAGTCACGGTCACCCGAAGAACTTCGCCGGGCAGGTCTACGACGTCGACCAGTACGAGGTCGACCCAGAGACAGGCCGTCTCGATTTCGAGGCGATCCGCCAGCAGGCCGAAGACTTCGATCCGGACATGATCGTCTCGGGCTTTTCCGCGTACCCCAGGGAGGTCGACTGGGAGGCGTTCCAGGCCATCGCCGACGACGTCGACGCCTACCACATGGCCGACATCGCCCACATCACCGGCCTCGTCGCCGCGGACGTCCACGATTCGCCCGTCGGCGTCGCCGACTTCGTCACCGGGTCGACCCACAAGACGATCCGCTCCGGTCGTGGCGGGATCATCATGGCCGACGAGGAGTACGGCGACTCGATCGACGGTGCCATCATCCCCGGCACGCAGGGTGGCCCGCTGATGCACAACGTCGCCGGCAAGGCCGTCGGGTTCGGCGAGGCGCTCCAGCCCGAGTTCCAGGAGTACGCCGAGCAGACGGTCCAGAACGCGAAGGCGCTGGGTGACCACCTCCAGAAACACGGCTTCTCGCTCGTGTCGGGCGGGACGGACAACCACCTCGTCCTCGTGGACCTGCGCGACTCCCACCCCGACGTGACGGGCAAGGAAGCCGAGGAAGCCCTCGAAGAGGTCGGGATCGTCCTCAACGCCAACACGGTGCCCGGCGAGACGCGCTCGCCCTTTGTCGCCTCGGGTATCCGGGCCGGCACGCCCGCACTGACCACTCGCGGCTTCGACGAGGACGCCTGCGAGACGGTGGGCCACTGCATCGCCGAGGTCATCGACAACGTGGACGACGAGGAGACGAAAGCCGAGGTCTCGGAGATCGTCGACGAACTCTGCGAAGAGCACCCACTCTACGAATAGGTCGGGCCACGACCGACGGGTAGTGATCGGGTGACCGGTTGTCCCGGGAACCGCTCGCCTTCTTAAATCGCCCACACTGCTCGGCAGTGGAGAGACGGCAGTCGCGGTCCACGTACCAGTATGGGCGAGACGCTGACGTGGTTGGCTTTCGGGGTCGGACTGGTCGCGGGGATCGCGAACACGGTCGGAATTCTGGCGAGCGCGTTCGGTGACAGTGACTACTACCCCGCGGGAGAGCGAGACTGGCGGTACTACTCGTTCTGGGGACTGAGTCACACGCTCAACGTGGCGATCCTGGTGGTCGGCGCGCTCCAGTGGCGGAGTGTCGTCCTGCCCGCGCCGATAGTCGCTGGCGCCGCCGTCCTGTTCGTCGTCGGGTTCGCGGTCGCGGTCCTCGCGGGACTGGACCTGGGCGTCGACGAGACGCAGGGCCTGACCGGGGAGTTGCGAACCGGGGGCTGGTACCGGTACTCGCGCAACCCCCAGTACGTGGGGTATCTCCTCGCGACGGTGACCGTCCCGGTCTGGACCGGCGCTCCCCTCGTGCTGGCGCTCTGTGGGATCTACGTCGCCTGGTGGCTCTGTTTCCCGCTCGCGGAGGAACCGTGGCTGCGAGCGCAGTACGGCGCGGCCTACGAGCGTTACGCGGAGCGCGTGCCGCGGTTCGTCGGCCGGCACACGCTCCGGGCGATGCTCGGGCGGGACGATAGCGAGTTCTCGGCGAGCAGGTCCTGAATTTTTTCCCTCGAGCCCGCGTATCGTGCGGTGTGTCCCCCGCTTCCGAACGCTTTACCAGACGAGTCTTCCTGGCGGCCGGAACGGCCTTTCTGACCGGTATCGCCGGCTGTGGCACGGGATCGTCCGAATCGACTCCGACGGATCCGGGCGGTTCGCAGTCACCCTCCGGAGGCGCCGTCGGCGCGCCCCGTGATGTACTGAACGACAGCGGCACCGACGGCAGTGGAACCGGCCTCACAGAGACCGATGCGGATGCGGACGCCGACGCTGGTTCGGATGGGGAGTCGGACTCCGACACTGCTACTGCAACGGCAGCGACGATGGACGGGGGGACCACCACGCCGGGACTCGACCTCCGGGAGGCAAACGTCACGGCGGTCGAATTCGAGGGTGGTGACGGTTCGTACGACTTCGACGTGACGCTGTATCACGACGACGACGGGGAGGACGGCTACGCCGACTGGTGGCAGGTCGAGTCACTCGGTGGGGAGCAGCTGGGTCGGCGCACACTGCTCCACGCTCACTCGACGGCGCCGTTCACCCGGTCGGAGACGATCGACGTCCCGTCGGGGACGACCTGTGTCGTCGTCCGTGGACACGACCAGACCCACGAGTACGGCGGGCAGGCGATGCTCGTGAACCTCGACACCGGAGCGACCCGCGCTGTCGAGCAGGGGCCGGATCCCGCTACCTTCGACGCGAGTGACTGTCCCTCATAGAAGAGCGACCCGCGGTCGGGTCTGTGAGTGCTCGGCCCCGATATCGATAAATCAGTGACTTCTCAATCGGTGTCGGCCCCGTTCGCACGCTGGCTGTCCTCGCCGGATACCGTCGTCGTCTCCAGAAACGCCCGTTTGCAGTTCTCGGAGCAGAACTCGTGGAGGGCCCCGTCGCTGTCACTGACCGCAGCCGGGTGCCACTCGGCAGGGTCGAACGGCGTTCCGCAGTGGTCACAGGTGCTCGGGGACATCGGTTCACTCCTCGACTGGAACGACCATCGTGGTCTGGATCCACCGGTTCGGACGGTCGGCGTCGAACACGGTGGCAAGCAGTGCGTCCTCGCAACTAAATTCCTCGTAGATGATCGACGCTTCAGAACTGAAGCCATCCCTCGGCTGGAAGGGACCGTAGACGTCTCCAGGCACGGGCCCGGGCGCGAGGTCACGGCTGCCGGCGCTCACGGAGTTTTTCCCCTCAGGGTAGCGGCCGTCGTGGCGCCGGTCGTCGTCACGGTGGCGACTGTCGCGGCGTCGGTCGTCGCTCACTGTTCGACCCTCGCCGTCGTATCGGACTGGATCCAGGCGCGTTCGTTCGTGACGTCCGCGATGAGCGCGATGGTACCCATGTCGACTGTGAACTCGGTGTAGCGCGTCTCCGGGGCCCGGCGACGAACCTGGTCGCTCATCGACCAACCACCGTCCGGGACTGTCGGTCGCCGTCCCGGGCGACGACGGTGAGTTCGGTCCCGGTATCACGAACGGTCACTTCGTAGGCATCGACCGTCACGGTCACTTCGATCGCTCGGTCTCTCCTGGGGGAAAACAGCGCGTCGAGTGCGTCCGGATCGACGTACTCGGCCAGGCAGAAATCCAGGTCGACGGGATGCTGGCCACTCAGTTCGCTTATCGCGTCAACGACTGCCATGCTCACGCTCGCGTCGGTCGTCGGTCGGTCCGGTGCACCTCTCGATTCGCTCTCCATACACGAGAGAACACACGCTGTCTCCATCCACCTGTCTTCGATATGAGTCGACGGAGCGGTCCGATGGGGGCTATACGTATAGAACCGGCCCGCTACTCGCCCGAAATCGACGGTGTCGAGCTATCTCATTGAATCTTCTCGTCGGGCCTGACTTTCTCGGTTTCCCGCTTTTACCCCACTTGTGGACGGGGGCCGAGCGTTCCGGTGGGTTAGAATGGTGTCCGATATCGCCCGGGATACATTTCATCGGGCACCCCGCAGACGCGCCGTTTATACGCGTTCCCTTCCGAGAACTGAACATGACAGACCTGGACGCGACGGACCGCGCTATTCTGAACGCTTTCCAGGGTGGGTTTCCGGTGGTCGCCGACCCCTACGAGCCAGCGGCGGCCGCGCTTCGTGAGCACGATATCGACGTCTCGGCCGACGACCTCCACGAACGTATCCTCCGCCTCGACGAAGAGGGCGTGTTGACGCGTTTCGGCGCGCTCATCAACGCCGAGGAGATCGGTGGGACGGCGACGCTCGTCGCGATGCACGCTCCCGAGGAGCGGTTCGACGAAGTGGTCGAGCAGGTCAACGCCCACCCCGAAGTGGCCCACAACTACGAGCGCGAACACCCGCATCTCAACGTGTGGTTCGTCGTCTCCGTGGCCGACGAGGCACGGGTCGACGAAGTCCTCGCCGAGATCGAAGCCGAAACCGGCCAGGAGACGTACAACATGCCCAAACAGCGGGAATTCCACGTCGGCGCGAAGTTCCCGGTCGAGGGCCCCCTGGCCGACCTCGACGACGGGCTCGACTGCTCGGATCTCGGTCCCGAGGTCGAACCCACCGACGCGGCGACGCTGACTCCCCGGGAGCGGGACCTCGTCGTCGAGATCCAGGGTGGACTCCCGCTCTCGCGGACGCCTTACGCGGACGTCGCCGAGGCCCTCGACGAAGACCTCGAGTGGGTGCTGGAGACGATCAAGCGCTTCGACGCCGAGGGCAAAGTCCGGCGTGTCGGTGCGGTGCCCAACCACTACTCGCTTGGCTACAGCGAGAACGGCATGACCGTCTGGGACGTGCCCGACGACGTCGTCGACGAGGTCGGCCCGGCTATCGCGTCGTTCGAGTTCGTCACACACTGCTATCACCGCCCGCGCCACGAGGATGTCTGGCCGTACAACTTCTTCGCGATGACCCACGGCCGGAGCGAGGCCGAGAGCGACCGTCGTGTCGAGCAGGTCCGCGACCGGATGGCCGAGTACTGGGACGTCGGCGAGGACGACTGGGACACGCTGTTCTCGACGGAGATCCTGAAAAAGACCGGTATCCGGCTGGCGGAGCGCGCGGACGCGAACACGGACGACGACGGCGCCGAGAGTGAAACCGACCGGGAGACAGCGACCAGAGAGGCCGAATGATACCGCTGCTGCACGACTTTTCGGGTGAGACGGTACTGGTCTTCGGCGGCGGACGCGTCGGTGCGCGGAAGGCCCGCCGGTTCGCCCGCGAGGCCCGTGTGGTCGTCGTCAGCCCGGTGTTCGTCGACGCGGAGTTCGGTGATGCCGAGCGGGTACGGGCCGCACCCGATATGGGCGACGTCGCCCAGTGGATCGACAGGGTGGAACCGGCACTCGTCGTCGCTGCGACCGACGACGACGTCGTCAACGAGGCGGCTGCGACCGCGGCGCGCGAGCGGGGTATTCTGGTCAACCGCGCCGACGAGCACGGCGAGCGGGATCCGGGGAGCGTCGTCGTGCCAGCGACAGTCCGTGACGACCCGGTCACGGTCGCCGTCGCGACCGGTGGCACGAGTCCGGCACTCAGCCGCTACCTCCGCGAACAGGTCGAGTCGGAGTTTGCGGGCGCCGGAGAGATGGCGACACTGACCGGCGAACTGCGCGAGGAACTCCAGCAGCGCGACGTTTCGGTCGACGACCGGCGCGAGGCAGTTCGGGCCGTTGTCAGGTCTCCGGCAGTTTGGAAGGCTTTAGATACTCGGAGTTCGAAGCCCAGACAAGTAGCAGTGGACGTGATCGAAGACGTGACGGGTGAGAAGTTGTGACAGGACGGGGAGTTATCTCCGGGGCGAGTGTCGCCCACGACCACGCGACGATAGACGAGATCGAGGCCGCTGCCGTCGAGAGTCAGCGGACCGGCGTGGCCCAGCTCGTCAACATCCCCTGTGTCGACGAGGCGTTCGTCCTCCAGACGTGCAACCGCGTCGAAGCCTACGTCGTCACCGAGGAGGCCGCGGACGGCCAGGCAGCCCTCGACGCCTTCTTCTCGAGCGTGCCGGGGGATGCGACCGCTGAACTGGGTCACGAGGAGAGTCTTCGTCACCTGATGCGCGTCGCGGCCGGCCTGGAGTCGCTGGTCGTCGGCGAGGACCAGATCATCGGCCAGGTGGGCGCTGCCTTCGAGGCCGCCCACGCCGCCGATGGCATCGGCCCCGTGCTCGAACAGGGTATCACGAAGGCTATCCGCGTCGGCGAACGCGCCCGCACCGAGACGCCGATAAACGAGGGGTCGGTCTCCGTGGCGAGCGCGGCCGTCTCGCTCGCCGACGAGGAGGGTGCCCTCGGCGACGCCGCGCTGGTCGTCGGCGCCGGGGACATGGGCCAACTCGCCGCGAAGAGCCTCGCGGACCACGTCGAGACGCTCTACGTCGCCAACCGCTCCCCCGAGCGGGCGCGGGCGCTGGCTTCCCACGTCGACGTCGAGACGACCGTCGTCGGACTGGACGAAATCGACGAGACGCTCACCGAGGCGTCGGTCGTCGTCGCCGCCACCGGCAGCGGTGACCACGTCTTCGACCCCGGGATGTTCACCGGCGCCGGGGAGACGTTCGTCGTCGATATCGCTCGCCCGCGTGACGTCCCGCCGGCCGCAGCCGAGCACGACGCCGTCACGCTCCACGACATCGAGGCGCTGGAGTCGGTCACCGACGAGAACCGGAAGGAGCGTGCGGCGGCCGCCGCGCAGGTCGAGGAGATGATCGACGTCGAGTTCGCCCACCTGCTCGAACAGTACAAGCGAAAGCGCGCCGACGACGTCATCTCGGCCATGTACGAGTCCGCCGAACGCGTCAAGGCCCGCGAGCTCGACACCGCTCTCGACCGCGGCGACTTCGACGCCGAAGAGCGGGAAGTCCTCGAAGCGATGGCCGATTCCATCGTCAACCAGTTGCTCTCGGCGCCCACCCAGAGCCTGCGCGACGCCGCCGAGGAGGACGACTGGTCGACGATCAACACTGCGCTTCAGCTGTTCGATCCCGACTTCGGCCCCGAGGACGTTCCTGTCTCCGCCTTCGCCAGCGGGGACGTCTCTCGTGAGGACGTTCCCGAATCGGTGCGCGACCGCGTCCCGAGCGGCGTCTTCGAGGACTCGGACGACTGACCGTCGCGGTTGTTCCGACCGTGTTTTCGACCCGTATCGCCACCCCGATCAGCCACCGTGGCGCGCGCTGTCGCGCTCTTTCATGAGCGCGCGGAGTCGTGCGAGGTCTGCTCACGGCGCGTAGCGCCGTTCGCATGGTCCGAGGGACCGGCGGTCCCTCGCTATCTTCGCGAGCAGAGCGAGCGAAGGCTCGTCAGAGCTTGCTCTGACGGTGGACGAGCATCGCAGGGCCGCAGGCCCGAGAAGCGCAGGAGGCTGGGGAGGTGTGAGGCCGTCGCGGCGCTGTGCTGTGCTATCCTGGTGGATTGAAAGGGCGAGGCGGGCTCGCGGCGACTGAAAGGAGCGTAGTCGCCTGAGCGGGCCACTATCCCGCTCAGCGAGCGCGAATGCGAGGCCGACCGAAGGGAGGCCTCGATGCGAACGGGGAACGCAGTGACCCGTGAGCGAGCGGGCCGAGGGCTTTCACCGCTCACTGTGAGTAGCGGTCGATCCAACCGCTAGCGAGCGGGGCGAGGGCTTTCACCGCTCACTGTGAACGGCGGTGCTGTCGACTCCGAACGAGCGAGACAGGGACACCCATTTTCCACCATCCAGAACAGGAACCCTCACGACATCTAGCCGAACCTTCTTGCCGGAGCCACCCCAGGACTCTCACATGGCAGACGTACTCTCAGACGAGGAGATCGAGGCACAGCTACCCGAGGGCTGGGAGCGCGAGGGCGACGAGATCGTCCGGACCTACGAGTTCGACGCCTATCTCGACGGCGTCGGCTTCGCCGCGGGCGCGGGCGGCGTCGCCCAGGACGCGTTCCACCACCCCGAGATGACTATCGGCTGGCGCGAGGTCGAAGTCCGACTGACGACCCACGACGCGGGCGGCATCACGGAAAACGACATCGACCTCGCTGAACGGTTCAACGAACTCCGGTAATGGCACCCGCGGACGGCAGGGGTGGTCACAGTACGGGCAGCGAAGTACCGAACGACGGCGCAGTCTACGTCTTCGGCGCGACGATCAGGCTCGACCCCGACGAGCCCGGCGTGTGGGCCGATCCGGGCACCGTCGAGACGACGGTGTACCGGCGAGCGGACCAGCCCGGGGAGGCTGGATGGCTCTACTTCCGCGACAACCTCTGGCACGGTGACTGTGGCGACGAGGCGTACATGCGCGAGGTGACCGAGGCCGCCCTCGACGCGCCGGTCTCGGGCGTGACGTTCCGGGAGCTACGGACCACGCGGGCGTATCTCGACGAGTTGCGAGCGGCAATATCGGCGGATCTGGAGCTGTTCAACGCAAACACTGTGGACGAGGTGCTCTCGAAGTATCTCGGGAGTTCCATCCACGTCGTCGACGGTGATTCGTGAGAGGCGTTGAGAGTAACGAGGCGTGACCGCACTCGACGTCGTGACGTGAAAGCCCTCGGCCCGCTCGCTCCGAGACGACACCACCACTACTTACAACGGCAGCTGAAAGCCCTCGGCCCGCTCGCTCACGGGTCACTGCGTTCCCCGTTCGCATCGAGGCCTCCCTTCGGTCGGCCTCGCATTCGCGGTCGTTGAGCGGGATATTCTCGCTGCGCTCGAATAGTGCCCGCTCAGGCGACTACGCTCCTTTCAGTCGCCGCGAGCGGTCCTCGCCCTTTCAATCCACCAGGACAGCTCCGCACAGTACCGCGACGGCCTCACACCTCCCCAGCCTCCTGCGCTTCTCGCTCTCCGCACCACCCGCTCGATGCTCATCCCTCGCACGGTGTCGTCTCGCGCATGAACGCGCTCGACAGCGCGCGCCATGTGGACTGAGTGAACGGGGAATCGAACGATGGAGGTCGATCACGGCGCGGGCACGGGGATTCGGTCACACGCTGATTCCACAGAAAAAAGCCGTCATCATCGACGGCCTCGTCGTCGACTACCCGACCGATTCACCGAACAGTCGTACCGGGAGAAGATACTTACGTACCAATCGACTACGTTAGTGATCCCCATGGCCCCCAACACCTACGATTTCTGGCTGTTCGATCTCGACGGGACGCTCGTCGACGTCGAGCCCTCCTACCCGCGGCAGGTGTTCGAGGAGGTGGGCGACCGCCTCGGATACGGCTTCACCGAGCGCGAGGCCGAGATCCTCTGGTACGGGATGGGCGGCGCCCGCGAGGAGGTCATCGGCCGCCTCGACGTCGGCCCGGACCAGTTCTGGGACGTCTTCCACGAAGTCGAAGGTCCCGAACGGCGGGCACGAGCGTCGTTCGTCTACGACGACGCCGCGACGTTCGTCAGCGAACTCGACGGCCCCGTCGGCGTCGTCACGCACTGTCAGTCCTACCTGACACAGCCGCTACTCGACAGGTTAGACATCCGCGACTGGTTCGACACCGTCGTCTGCTGTGACGACGACCTCGGCTGGAAACCGGACCCCCGACCGGTCGAGGTGGCGATGAACGATCTCGACGTCTCGCCGGACCGCTCGCGAGGCGTCCTGGCCGGTGACGACCCCGCCGACATCGGCGCCGCCTGGAACGCCGGCCTCGACGCGCTCTACGTGGGCCGCGTCGAACCCGAACGCCGCGGTCAGTGCGTCCTCGGCGACCACCGCGTGAACAGTCTCACCGATGTCTCGTTTTGAGGCGATACCCGGATCGGGGCGAATCTGTGGACGAACCAGGAGCTTCGAAGCCGATCAGTCCTGCGTCGCCTCGAAGCCATCGAGTTCGGCGAGCACCCCTTCGAGGTCGTCTAGCTCGTCGGCCAGGCGCTCGACCACTGGCTTGTCCGCCCTGTCGGGGTTCGCGAGGACGCGAACCTGCTGGGTCCCGACCGGCACGAACCCCAGCCCGAGTTTCGTCGCCGTCGCCCGGAGTCCGAGTCCCGCGTCGGCATCGCCCGCCGCGACCGACCGGGCAGGGCTCTCGAAGGCCCGCGCCGCCAGGTCCCAGCCCCGGACCGCGTCGGTCACCTCGTGGCGGTCGACGCCGCGCTCCTCGGCCAGTTCGGCCAGCGCGTTCGCCAGACTCGTCCGCAACCCCGAGTCGGTGCCCCGGTTGACGAAGGCGAGGTCGCGGTCGACGAGGTCGGCGAGGCCGGTCACGTCCGCGGGGTTGCCTTCGGGGACGACGAATCCCCACTCTCTGGACCAGCCGCCCAGATCGACCGCGTCGGCAGCGCTCGGATCGTCGAGCGGGCCGGCGGCGACGACCACGTCCGGGATACCGTCGCGGAGCCACCGCAGGCCGGGGCGGGTACCGCGGGCGAGGTACCGGGGGTTGTCGAGACCGTCGAGTACCCGGGAGAGCGCAGGGTCGTCCTCGCCGACACCTAGCAGCGTCGGTGGGCGGACGTCCGGCGAGAACAGTTCTACAGTTACCGACTCGCCCGCCGCCAGGTAGCTCACGTCGGCGGGCACGTCGACGACGCCGTCGGCTTCGGTGAGACTCGTCGTCGCGCCACTGCCCTTGTCGACCGGGTAGACGAGCGTGTTCCCCTGTCCGTCCGCCACGAGTCCGACGGGGAGCAGGCGACGCCGCCCGGCCTCGTATCGCTCTTCGACGGCCAGCTCGCCGGACGCGGTCGCGCGCTCGGTCGGCGGGAGGCCCGCTGCAGCGCGGATCGCCGGTGCGACGAACGTCCGGAAGATCGAGAGCGCGGAGACGGGATAGCCGGGGAGGCCGATGTACGCCGCGTCGCCGATGCGCCCGACGATGGTGGGTTTGCCGGGTTTGATCGCGACGCCGTGTAACAGTAACTCGCCGCGTTCCTCGACGACGCGATAGACGACGTCGACCGCGCTCGCACTCGTCGATCCGGAAGTCAGGACGAGGTCACACTCCTCGGCAGCGTCCATGAGTGTCTCCGCCATCTCGTCGGCCTCGTCCTCGACGTGTGGGTAGACGACGGCCTCGCCGCCCGCGGCCTCGATGCCCGCCGCGACTGCGTACGTGTTGACGTCGTGGATCTGCCCGGCGCGACTGTTCAGGCGCTCGCCCGGGCGGACGAGTTCGTCGCCGGTCGAGATGACTGCTACTCTGGGGCGAGCCCGAACCGGGACCGTGGCGACGCCGAGCGCCGAGAGCAGACCGATCTCACTGGCCGTGAGTCGCGTCCCCGGACCGAGGGCTCGCTCGCCCGCCGCGACGTCCGCACCGGCGAGCATGATGTTCTCGCCCGGCGTGACCGACGTCTCGACCGCGACGCTGCGGTTACTGCTATCGCCGGGCGCTGCCGTCTCGTCTTCCTGTTCGCTCGTCCCTCTGCGTTCGCTCGTCCGCTCGACCATCACGACGGCGTCTGCTCCCTCGGGCAGCACCGCGCCGGTGGAGATCTCGACGGCTTCCCCCGTCTCGACGACAACGTCGGGTTCCTCACCGGCGTGGACCGTGCCGACGACCGGCAGGACTGTGGGGTCGGCTTCGCCAGCGCCGAACGTGTCCTGCGCGCGGAGAGCGTAGCCGTCCATCGCCGCACGGTCGAACCCCGGCACGTCGATAGTCGCGTCGATCCGTTCGGCGAGGACGCGCCCGCGAGCGTCCTCGATGTCGACCGTCTCGGTTCCGCCGGCGATATCGAGCGAGTCGATGGTCTCGTGGAACCGCTCGGGCGGGGCCAGGTCGCGAAACTCCTTGCGGTCGCTCATGGTTCGAACTCCCAGTCCTCCACCGTCACGGTTTCGCCGGCGGGGATACCCTCCCGTGACTCGGGGACCGGAACCCAGCCGTCGGCCGCCGCGACGCTCGACAGCACGCCCGCCCCGCCCGTCCGAACCGGCCGCGCGGTCGGCGTGGCCTCTGTCGCCTCGTCCTGCTCCTCTGACGGTCCGTCCTCGATGGCGACCCTGGCGAAGGTCCGGACGCCGACCTCGCTGGGTATCTTTTCGGCGAGCGTCGCCTCGGCCCCGGGATGGGGGTCGAGCGGCAGGTTCCCCGCTCGTTTGACCGCCCGGCGGACCAGCTGGACGGCGGTCACGAGACAGGAGACGGGATAGCCCGGGAGCAACAAAACGGGTGTCTCGCGGACGACACCGAAGCCCACGGGGTGGCCAGGCTTGAGCGCGACGCCGTGGACCAGCATCTCGCCGAGGTCGCTCACGACCTCGGGCACCAGGTCGCGCTCGCCGACCGAGGTCCCGCCCGTCGTGACGACGACGTCCTTCGTAAGATCGCGCTCGATAGCGGCCCGGAGGGCGTGGCGTTCGTCGTCGACGACGTTTCTGTAGGTGGGTTTTCCACCCCAGCGCTCGACGAGCGTCGCAACGGTCAGTCCGTTCGTCTCGACGACTTCTCCGGGACGGGGGTCGGCGTCGACCAGTTCCTCGCCGGTCGGGACGACACCTACGGTCGGACGGGCGTGGACCTCGACCCGGGTCGTGCCGACCGACTTGCACAGCGCCAGGTCCGACCCGCGGAGACGTCTCCCCGCTTCGAACACGGTCTCGCTCTCGGTGACGTCCTCGCCGACGGGTGCGACGTTCTCCCCGCCGGCGACGGCCGCTCCGACCTCGACGGTCTCGTCACGGACGTCGGCGTCTTCGACCTTGACGACCGCGTCGGCGCCAGCCGGGAGTTCGCTGCCCGTGTGGACGCGAACGGCCGTTCCGGGTGCCACTGACGGGTTCTCTTCCTCGTCGGTTCCGTGTTCTGTCCCACCCTCGCCGTCGGACGAGGACGCCACCGTTCGGAGGACGGCCGGTGACCGGGGACTCGTGCCGAACGTGTCCTCGGCCCGGACCGCGAACCCGTCCATCGCCGCGCGGTCGTAGTGGGGAACGGCTCTGCGGGCGCGCACGTCTTCCGCGAGGACGCGCCCGACGGCGCTCGTCACGGGGACCCGTTCGGTCCGGTCGACCGGGTCGACGACCTCGCGTAACCGGGCGACGGCCTCGGTGAGTCGGGTCCGCTCTTTGAACCCCGACTCGCGTCGTTCGCTCATGTCCGGGTGTTCGGGCGCCGGCGGATAAGACTCCCGCCCGTGACCGGGAGACGACCGCCTCGAACGGGGCAGACACTGGTGTGACAAACAGTCACACTCTGGACCAGTCACGGTGTCGACACCGCGGGGTTTTTCGCCCTGGCGGTCCTACGAACGGCTATGTCAGCGCTGCGTGATGCGTTGCGGGAGTTGCCGGACGCGGTATTCGCCGACGTTCTCGAAAGCGACGACGCTTACCTGCTGGTCATCGACCTGCCCGGCGTGACCGCCGAGACCGTCGACGCCAGCGTCGAGGGGAACAAACTCCGCGTGGAGGCGCGCCGCCGGAAGGACGTCCCCATCGAGTTCGACTACGTCGAGGAGGAACGCGCGCTCTTTCTCGACGTCGAGTTACCCCTCCCGCCGGACGTCACGGGGGCCGAGGCCGCCGGCTCCGTCGAACGGGGTGTCCTCGAGATCGAACTCCCGAAAGCCGAACACACACCCGAGACGCCGATCCCGATCGACGGGTAGGTGCCTTCGGTGAATCTCCGCGCATACTGGCGGTTCGTCGTCGTCGTCTGGCAGTTTCTCCCGCTGCTCGTCGCGTATCTCCGCGACCGCAACCGCTTCCTGCTCTTCGGCCGGGGCAGGAAAGTGAGCTCCGAGCAGCGCCGCAAGCGTGCCCGGTCGCTGCTGGAGACGCTCCTGACCCTCGGGCCGACATTCATCAAACTCGGCCAGTTGCTCTCGACGCGGCCCGACGTCCTTCCCCCCGAATATATCGAGGAACTCGAAGAACTGCAAGACCGTGTCCCACCGGCGGAGTGGTCGGCGGCTCGTGAGGTCATCGTGGAGGATCTCGGCCCTATCGACGCCCGCTTTTCGGCGTTCGACACCGAGGCGATAAGCGGTGCGAGCCTGGGACAGGTCTACCGTGCCGAGACGGCCGACGGCGAGGTCGCCGTCAAGGTACGCCGGCCAGGCGTGGAGGACCTCGTCCAGGCCGACCTGCGGGTCATCAGGTGGTCACTGCCCATCCTCATGTACTTCGTCGACGAGTCACGGGCCTTTTCGCTGGAGACGCTCGCCGACGAGTTCGACCGCACGATCAACCAGGAGATGGACTACGAGCGCGAGGGGCGCATGCTCGAAGAGATCCGGGCGAACTTCGCCGACGACGACGCTATCAGGATCCCCTCGGTCGACGAGAGTCGCTCCACCGAGCGGGTGCTCACGATGGAGTACGTCCCCGGGACGAAGATCACGGACCTGGACGGCCTGAACGAGCGCCAGATCGACGGGTCGGAACTGGCCGAGACACTCCAGCGGGCCTACCTCCAGATGATAATCGAAGACGGCGTCTTCCACGCCGACCCACACCCGGGGAACCTCGCGGTCCAGGACGACGGGACGCTGGTCTTCTACGACTTCGGGATGAGCGGGTACGTCGACCCGTTCATCCAGGACCGTATCGTCGACTTCTACATCGCCGTCGCCAACCAGGACATCCAGTCCATCCTCGACACGCTCGTCGAGATGGGGACGCTGAGTCCGGATGCTGACCGCCAGGTCATGGCCGACGTGCTCGAACTCGCCATCGCGGACGCCCGCGGCGAGGATATCGAGCAGTACCGCGTCCAGCAGATCGTCCAGCAGGTCGAGGACACTATCTACGACTTCCCGTTCCGCTTGCCCGCCAACCTGGCACTCGTCCTCCGCGTCGCGACCGTCGTCGAAGGCGTCTGTGTCACCCTCGACGAGGACTTCGATTTCATCGACGTGGCGACGACCTACCTCCGCGAACAGGGCTTCCTGGAGGACACCGTCCGGCAGTACGTCGAGGACCGCGCGACCGAGGCCGGCGAGGCCGCCCAGTCGGCGTTGCGGACGCCGCCGAAACTGGAACAGGTCCTCGACCAGGCGCGCAACCGCGACCTCGAAGTCAAGGTCGACCTGCGGGACTCGCGGCGACTCATCGGCCAGTTCGCCCGCCGGGTCGTCTACGGGCTCGTGCTGGCGAGTGCCGTCCTCTCGACGGCGATCCTCTACGTCTTCGACGAACTCGTCGCCGCCGGCGTGACGACGGTGCTGGCGGTGCTCGTCGCGATACTGCTCTACTACTCGCTGCGCGAGCGCACGGCGGGGATCGGCGCACAGCCCCAGTTCACCCGCCAGAGTATGCGCGAGCGTCGCGAGAAGTGACCCGACGCGACGGTTTCGATATCGCACGACTGCGGAGCGTTGACCGTCCACGACGGCTGCCGTCGCTGGACGGCCGACGACGCACTGCCGGTCAGTCCCGGAAGTTTTCCCGGTCGCCGTCCTGCTGGCGCGCGAGCAGATAGCTCGCCGCCCCGACCCCGGCGAGCGCCTCGACCACGCTGAATCCGGGACCGATCACGCCAGTCCCACGTGTGGCCCACTCGTGATGGTGACCGAGCGTGCCGAGGTGGACCCGGGACCCGGCGCTCGACCCCCCGGTGTCGAGGTCGACAGCGTACAGCCGTCGTGCGCTGGTGCCGACGTAGAGGGTTCCGTCGACGACTGTCGGGGAAGACGTGACTGCACCACGCGGTTCCGAAAGCGTCCACGCCTCGTCTCCGGTGTCGGCGTCGACGCCGTAGACGGACCCGTCGTCGGACCCGACGTAGACGGTTCCATCGAGAACCGTCGGTGACGACCGGACGGGTCCGGCCGGACCGTCGAAGGCCCACTCCCGGTCACCGGTGTCGGCGTCGATCGCGTGGAGGGTCCCGTCGTCAGACCCGACGTAGACGGTTCCATGGAGAACCGTCGGTGACGACCGGACAGGCCCGACGAGCTGCTCGAGCGTCCAGACTCCCTCCCCATTCCCGGCACCGACGGCGTGTATGGCGTTCCTGCCGCCGACGTAGACGGTTCCGTCGACCACTGTCGGCGAGGAGTAGTCCTCGACGCCGTCGAAGCTCCATCGCTGGCGGCCCGAATTCGCGTCGACGGCGAACAGCGTGCCGCCCCTCGAACTGACGTACACGGTGCCGTCGACGACCGTCGCGGCCGACTCCGAGATCCCGTACGGCTCGTCGAACGTCCACTCCACGTCGCCGGTATCCGCGTCGAGCGCGTAGAGCGACCCGTCGAACAACCCGCCCTCGTCACCAGTGGAGACGTTCCCGGACTCGCCGACGTAGACGGTCCCGCCGACGACCGTCGGGGACGCCCGCACGCGATAGTCGAACCCCTCGAACCGCCAGGATCGTTTCCCGGACGCCGCGTCGAGCGCGGTGACGACCCCGTCGTCGGAACCCACGTAGACCGTCCCGTCCACGACGTTCGCGGCACCGTAGACCGGATCGTCGCTCACGTTCTGGGTCCAGACCGGAGCGCCGCCACCGGTGCCTACCGCGTGGACCGTCCCGTCGGTGTCCCCCACGAAGACCCGCCCGTCGACGACTGTCGGCGACGCGGTCACCGCCTCGCTCGCGTCGTAGCGCCACTGTACCTCCGGACCGGTCGCAACCTCTCCTGTGCCGCCGCCGTCGAACTCCCCCGCGGGGGGGTCCGTCCCCGCCCACTCGTGGTGGTGGCCGAGCGTCCCGAGGCGGACACGGCTCCCGATGCTGGACCCAGATACGCCGGCGTCGACGGCGTGCAGGCTACCGTCGTCGGACCCGACGAACAGGAGTCCGCCGGCGACCGTCGGCGAGGACCCGACCCTGTCGTCGGGGGCGTCGTATAACCAGACGGGGTCGCCCGTGGCGGCGTCCAGCGCGTAGACGTTCCCGTCGTTGGCCCCGACGAACAGGAGTCCGCCGGCGACCGTCGGTGAGGACCCGACCGCGTCTGCCGGGGCCTCGCTGACCCACGCTCGTTCTCCCTGTGCCGCATCTATCGCGTGGACGGTCCCGTCGTTGGACCCGACGTAGACGGTCCCGCCGGCCACCGTTGGGCCGGTGTTGACCGAACTCTCGGGCCCGGTGTATCCCCAGAGCTCCTCGCCCGTGTCCGCCTCGAGGGCGTGGACCGTCCCGTCGAGGTCGCCCACGTAGACCGAGCGACCGTCAGTCCCCTCCCCGGACCCGTCGCCGCCGGCGACGGTCGGTGACGACCAGAGCCACGTCGACGGGACCGAGAACACCCACTCGCGTTCGCCGGACGCCGCGTCGGCGGCGTAGAGGGCTGCCTCGTGGCAACTCGCGTACACGGTGCCACCCGCGACCGTCACGCCCGCGTTGAACCCGTCTTCTGGTTCGTCGAACGTCCACTCGCGCTCACCGTTCGTGGCGTCGATGGCGTACAGAGTCCCGCCGTCGGAACCGACGTAGACCGTCTCGTCAGCAACTGTCGGCGACCCGAAGATGCGTGTGGACGGTTCGTCGAACGTCCACTCCACGTCGCCGGTGTCCGCGTCGAGCGCGTAGACAGTCTGGTCGAGACAACCCACGTGGACCCGCCCGTCGACGACGTTTGGCGACGACGAGATCCGACGGTCTGGGCTGTCGAACACCCACTCCTGGTCCCCCGAGCGTGCGTCCACCGCGTGGACGGCCCCGTCACGGGAACTGACGTAGACGGTTCCGTCCACGACCGTCGGGGACGTATCCACGGCCCCCACCGGGTCTTCGTACTGCCAGACGCCCTCGCCCCCGGTCGTCCTTCCGGCCGATGCCCCGGCAGTCAGGACGCCAGCCTCCCCGACTCCCGTTCCGGCCACGACTCCCAGTGTTCCGACTGTCGTCAGCAGACGGCGTCGCCCCCGATCAACCATGCCTCTCCTGTTTACGGCCGGTAGTAAAGGAGTGTCGACGAGTCCGGCCCTCGGACGGTCGGTCCGCACACAGAGCCGTCGTCGACGCCGCAAGCGTTGGTCCCTTCGGTGACGCAGACGGCGTTCCAAACCGTTTATACCGGTCGATTGACTACGCGAGTGTATGGCAACGAAGCAGGTCGAGGTTCGCGACCTCGACGAGGGAAGCTACGTCAATATCGACGGCGTCGCCTGCAAGATCACAGGGTACAGCACGGCAAAGCCCGGCAAACACGGCAGTGCGAAAGCCCGCGTCGACGCCAAGGGCGTCTTCGACGGCAAGAAGCGCAGCCTCTCCCAGCCGGTCGACGCCAAGATCCGTGTCCCGATCATCAACCGCAAGCAGGGCCAGGTCGTCTCCGTCGACGGTGACGAGGCCCAGGTGATGGATCTCGAAACGTACGAGACGATCACGCTCGCGCTCCCCGAGGACGTCGATCTCCAGCCCGACGACGACATCGAGTACCTAGAGATGGAAGACCAGCGCAAGGTCGTCTGAGCCCGGGTACCTGCATCAGATGTTCCCCGGTGCGCTCGCCGAGCGTGAGGACGCCGACTACGCGCTCGTCGGTGCGCCGCTCGACCGTTCGACCTCTTTTCGGCCCGGCGCTCGCTTCGGTCCACGGCGGGTTCGCCACTACGCGCAGGGATTCGACGACTACGACCACGACACCGACCGGCGATTCACCGACTGTGCCGTCACCGACCACGGCGACGTGGGCCCGACCGCCGACGCCGCCGAGTACCTCCAGTTCCTCGAAGGCGCGGTCGGTGACTACCGCGAGGACGGGGTCACACCGTTGCTCGTCGGCGGCGAACACACCGTCACCGTCGCCGGCGTCCGCGCCGTCGACCCGGACGTCTTCGTCTGTCTCGACGCCCACCTCGACCTCCGGGCGTCCTACGCCGGCGACGAGTTGAGTCACGCGACCGTCACCCACCACGCACTCGACGTCGCCGACCGCGCCGTGGTCGTCGGCGCACGCACCGGTAACGAGGGCGAATGGGAGCGAGCGAGCCAGGCGGACGTGACCGTCGTCGAACCCGCGGACGTCGGGGACTGGACGCCGGCGTTCGCCGACGAGTCGGTGTACCTGAGCGTCGACATCGACGCGTTCGACCCGGGGTTCGCGCCGGGCACCGGCACGCCCGAACCCTTCGGGCTCACGCCGCGAGCGGGTCGACGGCTCGTCCGCGAACTGGCGCCTGTCGCCGAGGGATTCGACGTGGTCGAGGTCAACGACCGCGACGACGGCCAGGCGGCGACGCTCGCGGCGAAACTGCTCCGACGGTTCGTCTACGACCACGCAGCGATGCGAGACGACGAGTGACCGTCTCGCCGCGACGCGAGACGACGAGTGACCGTCTCGCCGCCCCGGCGCTGGCACCGACCGTTTTACGTCGGTGGGTCGTGACACCGATGCCATGGAGCAGCTCTCCTCGTGTTACTTCTGTGGCGAGGCACTGGACGCGTCGCTGGACGAGTACCCGCTGGTCCCGGATTCGCTCGCTCCGGCCGGCGGCGACCGCCAGACGATCGTCCTCTGTCCGACCTGCAAGCGCAAACTCGACCCCGTCGTCGAGGTCGTCGCGAACGCCGTCGTGAACGCCGACGTCTCCCCCGACCCCTCTGAGGCTGACGACGACGTCGTCGTCGCCGATAGCGACGAGGGCGGTGTCGATGCCATGGACGGCAGTGAACCCGGTGGCGCCGATGCCATGGATGGCAGTGAATTCGGCGGTGCGGACACCAGTACGGACGTCGCGGACGACAGCGACGGCACGGACGTCGCGGACGACAGCGACGGCACGGACGTCGGGTCGTCTTCGATAATCGACGCCACCCCGTCAGAGGAGGACGACAGTTTCGACGGGGACCCGGTCGACAACGCCGCGGACGGCCGCTCCTCGCCCCAGTCTGACATCGGTTCGACGCTCGGTGACGACGAGGACGTCCTCCGACCGGTCGGTGGTGATTCGACGGGAACGGACGGACACGCCACTGGTGGGGACAGAGCTGGCGCGGCGGTGGGTTCCTCGGACAGCGCCGACTCGGACGCTCCGACCACCGGAGACGACGGGGTTCGGTCGGACGAGGAATCAAGCGCCGAAAGCAGCACTGCTCGGGCGGAACCACGTGAACGGACGTATACGAGCGGACAGCGGGCCGGAGGCCGGCCGACCGGCCAGGACCGTACCGGGAACGACGGGAGCGGTGACGACGGTGACGACGGAAGTGACGGGAGTGACGGAAGCCAGAGCGACCGAGATATCACGCTGAGTCGGCTGGAGAACACGAACGTGATGCGACTGCTGCAAAACCGGGAGTTCCCGGTCGAACGCGACGATTTCGTGGTCGTGGCCTCCAGTGCATACGAGGTTCCGCCCCGCCACTGTGAGAAGGTGATCGACCTCGCGGTCAAACACGACCTCCTCCGCGAGGACGACGGCGAACTCCACGCGGGTTCCAACTGGAGCTGACCGACAGTGGACGTCGACCTGCGCAGACTTCCGGCCGAAGAGATGCCCGTCCGCCGGTTCCTCCGGCGTCTGTGGCTGCCCTATCACCGCGAACTCGAAGCGACTGTCGACGACCACCAACTCGCCGACGACGTCGACCTCGTCGAGGAAGAACTCCCCTTCCGTCTCGACCGACTCGAGGCGGATGGTTATCGGCTCTGGGTCGCTGTCGACGGTACGAGCGGGGGCAGCGACGATCCGAACATCGATTCTCTCGCGTCGACAGCGGGGAACCTGCTGGGGTTTATCGCGACCGACGTCGACCGCTCGCCGTCGGTCTTCGACCGCCCGGACAGGCTGGTTATCGGTGACGTCTACGTCCGTGAGGGGTATCGAGGGTCGGGACTCGCGCGGGAACTCCTCGAACGGGCGACCGAGCGGGCGCGAGCGGCGGGCTGTGACGAACTCGCACTCGACGTGGACGTCGACAACGACCGGGCTATCGCCTTCTACGAGAAACTCGGGTTCGAGACGCGCCGACACCGAACGACCGTCGCCGTCGACGACCTGTCCTCCCAGTCTTCCTGAGTCCCGACGACTGGCGAGACACAACCACTACACGTCCGACCAGCGAAGGTCACGTATGGACGTAGCGACTGTCACAGAGCGGTTCGACGAGCGCCTCGACGTCGACGACTACGCTGACGTCGACGCGAGCGCGAACGGTCTCCAGGTCGGCCCCGCCCACGTGGGCGTCGAGCGCGTCGCGTTCGCCGTCGACGCCGCCGAGGCGACCATCGAGGCGGCAGCCGAGCGTGACGCCGACCTCCTGGTCGTCCACCACGGACTCTCCTGGGGCGGCATCGAGCGGGTCACCGGCCGGGACTACCGGCGGATCGCACCGCTGATCGAGAACGACCTCACCCTGTACGCCGCGCACCTCCCGCTCGACGGGCACCAGGAACTGGGCAACGCCGCCGGCCTGGCCGACCTGCTGGAACTGGCCGACCGCGAACCCTTCGGCGAGATGGGGCCGGTCCACATCGGCCAGCGCGGTCGCGCGAGCGATCCCTGGGGCCGGGACGAACTCGCTGCCACGCTCGAGGAACACCTCGACACCGGCGGGCGCGATATCCAGGTGCTCGATTTCGGTCCCGAGACGGTCGAAGACGTCGCCATCGTCACCGGGAGCGGCGTCGACTGGCTCGACGAGGCTATCGCGGCGGGTGCCGACGCCCTGGTCACCGGTGAAGGGAAACAGCAGGCGTATCACCAGGCCCGCGAGGCCGGTATCAACGTCTACCTCGCCGGGCACTACGCCACGGAGACGTTCGGCGTGCGTTCGCTGGGCAGTCTCGCCGAGGAGTGGGGTCTGGAGACGACGTTTATCGACCACCCGACCGGGCTGTGAGGTCGCCCCCGGCGGGTGTATCTGTCTCTCACGCGGCGGTTCAAATCGCCGGAAGGCGAGGGCGCGACAGACCCAAGTGTCGCAAGCGACTATCGACGACGATGGACACAGTGATAGCCACAGCACCCGCGCTCGGTTCGCTCGCCGGGATCGACGGCGTCGTCCGCGAGCTGGTCCCGCGGTGGCTCGTCCCCGTTTTTCGGGCGGTGACCGCGCTCGGGAACGTCGGCGTGTTCGTGTTCGTCTTCGCGCTCGATTACTGGTTCGTCGACCGGGAGCGAGGCGCGCACGCGATGGGTGTCGTGATAGCCGGCATGGCCTTCATCACCGCTTTGAAGTACGCCTTCGCCGTCCCGCGCCCGCCCAGCGAGGTCGCCGTCGTGACGGCCACGGGCTACAGTTTCCCCAGCGGGCACGCGACCGGCGCGGCGATCGCCTACGGCGCACTCGCGGCCGACTTGCGGGTTGGTTCCCGGAAGTTGCGGTTCACGGTGGCCGCCGTGCTCACGGCCCTGATCGCCCTCTCGCGGGTCGTCCTCGGTGTCCACTACGTCCGTGACGTGGTGGTCGGCGTCGCGCTCGGCGCGGGGTTTCTCCTGCTCGCGCTCGCGATCACCGGGCGCTCGGCCCGGTTGGGCTTCCTGCTTTCAGTCGCGGTCGGCGTGGTGGCGCTGGTCGTCAGCACCGTGAGCCAGGACAGCGTCGTGATCCTCGGTGGGGCACTCGGCGCGACGGCCGCCTGGGAAACCCTCGACGAGATTCCGAGCGTCGACCGTCTCGGGTCGCAGGCGGTGGTGCTGGGCGTCACGGTGCCTGTCTTCGCAGTGCTCGCCTATCTCTCTATTCGCACAGCGCTCCCACTGGCGGTCACGTTCGTGCTCAGCGCTGTGTTACTGGCGGGGATCGTCGCCACACCCCTGGTGGCGTATCCCGTCGAGCGTGTGCGGGGCAGGGTCCCGGCCGACAGCGACTGACCGTCCACTACCCGGTCGCTACGTGGGCCGCCAGCGAGGTGTTTTCCGTGGCGAGGGTCTAGTCGACCCATGGCCGTCCTCGACCAGTTCGTGGCCTACTACGCGTTCGTGTTCCACCCGATCACGGTGCTCGGAGCGGGGATTCTGGCGCTGATCTACGAGGAGTGGGCCGACCAGGGTCTCGACCGTTCGGCGCTCGCCCGCCGCGCTGCCGCCTTTCTCGGGGCGGGCGTCCTCGCACTCGTCCCGACGGCGGCGTACTTTCTCCTCCGGGGGGGATTGCAGACGGCGCTAGAGGGGAGCTCCTGGCGGATGGACCTGCTCGTCGCCGGCGGCGTCTTCGTCGCGGCCGGGGTGACGTGGTATCTCTGGCGGCGCTTCGAGTGGGGTGCGGTCGTCCCGGACGGGATGGTGACTCTCGTGGCGGCGACGGTCCCGTACGCCGTTCTCTCGCCGTTCTGGGACGTTTCGGGGCACGTCCTGCTCGCGCTCGCGCCGCTCCTCTATCTCGCCCTGGTCGACGCGAAGTACTGGCCACTCGTCGCGGTCCCACTGTTCATGGTGCCGAATCGCGTCGCCGTGAACGCCCACACGGTCGAACAGGCCATCGCCGGGTTCCTCGTCGCGACCGTGGTGACGTTGCACCTCTACTACCGCGGGGGAGAGCGCCGGTCGCGGCGTCCCTCCCCGACGTCGACCCCCTGACCTGGCGCGTGCGAGGGTGTGAGGACCGTGTTCGGAGCGTGCAACGGGCCGTGGCCGGAGCGAGCAATTCAAGCCCCGACGCGTCCACGGGAGGTGTATGGCGACCCCCGGGTTCGAGGAGATCGCCACCCACGAGGAACTGGTCGCGTGGTCGCGGGAGTACAGTCGGACGGTCCGCCGGGAGCGGTTCGTCGACGTTCGCTTCGACACCGTCGAGTGGGAGGTTTCGACCCGGGCGAAACGCCGGGCGGCGGCCGTCAAGCGACCCAAGATCCCCGCGGCCGAGGTCGAAACCGAGATCGACTGGGATGACACCGAGACAGCGGGTGGCCGGGCGGCCGAGGGTCGCCCCTTCGAGGCCACGATGTCGCTTTCCTGGCGGGCATTCGAGGCGTTCGACCGCGCGGAGTGGGAATCAGTGTTGCGCCACGAACTCGTCCACCTCGAACAGTACCAGCGATTCGGGACGACCGACCACGGCCCCGCGTTCAGAGACCGCGCCGACGACCTCGACGCGACCGTCCACTGCCCGGTCTTCGCCGACCCGAAGTACGTCCTCCGCTGTCGGGACTGCGACGCCCTCGTCGCGCGTCGCTATCGCGACTGCAAACTGGTGAGTCAGGCGGATAGCTACCGGTCGTCGTGTTGCGGGGCGGCGCTGTCGGTCGAGCAACCTGGCTAGTGACATTTCCGGTTCGGCGGGAGCCTCGATCGAACCGCGTCGTTGAAACCGCTCGCTCCCGCAGACTTGGGCATGACAGACGACGAGACGCCACGCGAAACGTTCTCCCACGACCCCATCGGCCACGCCGAAGTACGGGCGGGCATGACCGTCGGCGAACTCGCCGAAGAGTACGGCTCGGCGGGCATCGGTGCCAGCGCGATGCACGAGGCCGTCGACGTCTACAGCGAGATGCTCGCCGACGACGTCACCGTCTTCGTCGGGCTCGCTGGCGCGATGGTCCCGACGGGGATGCGCCGCATCGTCGCCGACCTGATCCGCGACGGCCACGTCGACGCGCTCGTGACGACCGGCGCGAACCTCACCCACGACGCCATCGAGGCCATCGGCGGCAAACACCACCACGGCGAGGTCCACGCCGAGGGCAAGACCGAACGCGAACACGACGAGCGCCTCCGCGACGAGGGCGTCGACCGCATCTACAACGTCTATCTCCCCCAGGAGCACTTCGCGCTGTTCGAGTCTCATCTCCGCGAGGAGGTGTTCCCGCCGCTCGCGACCGCCTGTGAGAACGACGATGGCGACGGTGCTCGCGGGAGTGCCGTCAGTATTCGGCGGTTCACCGAGGAACTCGGGCGGGCCAACGCCGAGGTCAACGAGCGCGAGGAGATCGCCGAGGACCCGGGGATCGCCGCCGCTGCCTACGAACACGACGTCCCCGTCTACTGTCCGGCCGTACAGGACTCCGTGCTCGGGTTGCAGGCGTGGATGTACTCCCAGACCTCCGCGTTCACGCTGGACGCTCTCTCGGACATGGACGACATCACCGACCAGGCCTTCGAAGCCGAGGAGGCAGGCGCGCTGGTCGTCGGCGGCGGCGTCCCGAAGAACTATACGCTCCAGACCATGCTCGTCGCGCCCGATGCCTACGACTACGCCGTCCAGTTGACCATGGACACCCCCGAGACCGGCGGGCTCTCCGGCGCGACCCTCGACGAGGCGCGCTCGTGGGGCAAACTCGAGAAGGCCGCCCGCAACGCCTCGGTCTACGCGGACGCGACGATCACCTTCCCGCTGCTTGTCGCCGCCGCCCGCGAACGGGTGGAGTGACCGCACACTTCCCGGAACCTGCCAGCCCGGAGATCACACCCCCGGAACCTGACTTTCTGGAACCTGTCTTCCCGGAACCCGCCCACTCGGAAGCCCGACCGATGATTTACTCGGGTTTGAAAAATTAATTTTATGGGGTCCATTAGCAAACGTACGGGTAACAAAGTAGATTTATCATGCCCGGATGTGATCGAACGGTTACGATGTCACAACACGGGCTGGCGAGGCAGTCTCCGACAGAGGCACTGCCCGACCCCCGAGAGGCGTCGACAGTCACGTACGACCCGTCCCAGGCGTCGCTGCGCGAACTCGCACGCGAGGCGGAGACGACGACGGAGTTCGGTTCGCCCGCCTACGTGAGCGAGCACCGTTCGCGCAACGCCGACCGGACGCGAAACGCCATCGACCACGAGTTCGACGCCGTCGACTACGCCCACGTCGAGACGGCCGTCGACGCCGTCGGCGACCGGGACCTGCTCTGTCTCGACCGCCGGCTCGGCCGCCACCCCGAGAACAGCTACGTCTGTCGCTACTACGTCCCGACCGAGTACGCCCGCATCGCGCTGGCGTGGTCGAACCTCTTCGAACCCGCACCCGAGGACGCCGAACCCGACTTCACGACCGTCCAGTTGCCGGACGCCGACGACGTCGCCATCCGGATCCTTCCCGACGACGGCTTCACGGCCGTCCTCGGCAGCGACTACACCGGTGAGGCGAAGAAGTCCTTTCTGCGCCTGTTCATGCTCGATGCCAAGCGCCAGGACGGCCTGGGACTGCACGCCGGGACCAAGGAAGTCCGTCTCGAAACCGAGGACGGTGGGACCGAGACGGTGGGGCAGGTCTTCCTCGGCCTCTCGGGCACCGGGAAGTCGACGCTGACCGCCCACGGACTGGGACTCGACGACCCCGAGGACGCGACGATGCTCCAGGACGACGTCTGTGCGCTGCGCCCCGACGGCACTGTCGCGGGGAGCGAGGGCGAGGGTCTCTACGTGAAGACTATCGGCCTCGACGACGAGGAACAGCCCGATATCTACGAGGCCGCGACCGACGAGTCCGCAGTTCTGGAGAACGTCGACGTCGCCGAAGACGGAACGGTCGACTTCGACAGCGACAGGCACACGGCGAACGCGCGAGCCGTCGTCCGGCGCGAGCGACTCCCCTCGGCCGACGAGGAGATCGATCTCCCGGGGGTCGACCAGGTGTTTTTCATCACCCGGAACCCGGCCATGCCGCCCATCGCGAAGCTCTCGCCCGAGGAGGCCGCGGTGGCGTTTATGCTCGGCGAGTCGGTCCAGACCAGCGCCGGCGACCCCGACAGCGCCGGCGAGGCCATCCGCGTCGTCGGGACCAACCCCTTCATCGTCGGCTCCGAGGGCGAGGAGGGCAACCGCTTTCGCGACCTCATCGCGGAGCTCGACGTCGACTGTTTCCTCCTCAACACCGGCAGCGTGGGTGACCGCGACGTCGGCGTCCGCGACACCGTCACGCTCCTGCGCGAAGTGAGTCGCGGTCGCGTCTCATGGACGGACGACTCGACGACGGGACTGACCGTCCCCGACGCGGTGCTCGGACTCGACGTGAGTCGCTTCGACGTCGGCGAGACGCTGGAAAACGCTGACGACCGTATCGCCGCTCTCAGGGCGGAACGTCGGCAGTATCTCGACGAGTTCGACGACCTCGACGAAGCGATCCGCGCGGCTGTCTACTGACCGCTCCTTTCGGGAATCGCGGAGGTCCGATTTCGACGAACGCTGTTTTGTAACGACTGTTCACTGTGAATACATAATCATCGCGGCGGTGGCGCGCGCTGTCGCGGCGTTGATGCCGCGACAGCACCGTGCGAGGGATGAGCAGCGCAGCGAAGCGAGCAGCGCAATCGGTTGGGGTGGTGTGTGGACTGCGGGTGCGGTGCTGTGCCTGGCGGACTGGAAGGGCGAGGCGCGCTCGCGTTCATGTAGTCGCCTGCGCGGGCGACTATCAGCGCGGGTGGTGCGGAGAGCGCGGATATCCCGCGCAGCGACCGCGAGCGCGTCGAGGGCTTCCATCTCTCGTTCGTGAGTGCGGTCGCGGTTACTGTGTTGTCTCGAACTGTTCTCTCAACACCCTTTACTGATCACTCACCGGAACTACAGCGTTGCTAAGTGAGCACAATCCGTACGCGCTGGCGCACAGAAGGCATATGCTGACGGGCACGCAGTCGCGGCTATGCCCAGCGAGAAAGCGAAGATGCAGGCAGGGGAACTCTACGACCCGACAGACCCCGAACTCGTGGCCGACCGGGAACGAGCACGAGCTCTCACCCGCCGGTACAACGATACGAACGCCGAAGAAACCGAGAAGCGAGCAGACGTGATCGCCGACCTGTTCGGGTCGGTCGGCGGCGAGTGTCACGTCGAGCCGCCGTTTCGGTGCGATTACGGGTACAACATCCACGTCGGCGAGAACTTCTACGCGAACTTCGACTGCGTCGTCCTCGACGTCTGCCGTGTCGAGATCGGCCGCAACTGCATGGTCGGGCCGGGCGTCCACATCTACACTGCGACCCACCCACTCGACGCGAGCGAACGGGTCGAGGGCCCGGAGTACGGCAAACCGGTGACTGTGGGTGACGACGTCTGGATCGGCGGCCGCGCCGTGCTCAATCCCGGGGTGACCGTCGGCGACGAAGCCGTCGTCGGCTCCGGCGCAGTCGTGACCGAGGACGTCCCGGACGGGGCCGTCGTCCAGGGCAACCCCGCGACGGTCGTCAGAGAACTGGACGGCGAGTGACAGGGATCCCTGTCGATTATTTCCGGATCGTGACGACACTACGGTTCGACTCCTCGACCGAAAGGTCGTAGCCGAATTCGTCGAGGACGGCGAGGTTCGTCTCGACGTGGTCGGTCAGTCGAGGGACGACCACCCGGCCGCCCGCCAGCGCGAGGAAGATCAGCAACTGGTCGGCGAGGTGCTCGTCGACGCCGGCGCCGGTCTCGCGGAACGCTCGCAGGTCGGCGACGGCGTCGCTTGCGACTGCCTCGGCGCGTTTTCCCTTCTCGCCGCAGGCGTCGAATCCCCCGACGATGCCATCGCCGTCGAGGGTGACGACGAGCGACGAACCGGGACTGGTCGCCGCGGCGTAGGTGACCTCGCGGTGGACGCTCTCGACCGCCAGGTCGGACAGTTCACGCTCGGCCGCGTCGGCCTGCCGGTCGGCCACGTCGGCGTCGGCGAGCGACTCGGACGCCAGCGAGTAGATCCGGGCCTGAGGACCATCGGATCCGGGCGCACCGCCGTCGAGTGCGAGCTGTGAGACTGACGACGGCCACAGGTGGAGCGTCGCGTGACCGCCACCCGCGGGATAGAAGCCGGGCCGCTCGGGCTCGACGGTCGCCGCGAGGCCGTGCTCGCGCAGGAGGGGAAGCTTGACGCGGCGGTAGTACGACAGCGGGGGCGACCACTTGACGTCGGTGCCACCGGTCGCGGACAGCGAGAGCGGTTCGTCGAGCACCGTCGCGAGCGGCAGGAGCGTATCGAAGAGGAGCGTGAGACTCCCGGCGGTCCCGATCTCGGCCTCGTAGTCACCGCCCGTCGGCACCCCGGGGTCGAACTCGACTGCCTCGGAGCCGAGTTCCGCACCCTCGACGGCCGCGTCGCAGACGGCCGCGGCGACTGCCACCGCAGTCTGGTGCTGGGCCTTGAGCTCCGGTTCTGGGCGGTCACCGCGGACGTCGGTGACGGTCACGGACTCGCCGGAGAGCATCGAGAGCGTCAGTGCCGTCCGGAGTATCTGCCCGCCGCCAGCGCTCCCGTCGACTTCGACCATACCGGGCATGGCGTCGCCGCGCTCAAAGGTTGCTCGGACGGCTGTCGGGACACTCCTCGACCCGGAAGACCCATCCCGTCGGGAGACACAGGGCCCTGCATGGCAGATCGGACGGGGCTAAACGGGCGTGACGAGCCGTCGCGGGGCGACGACGACCACGCCGAACTGCTTTCGGAACTGGATTCACACGACCTCGCGTTCGCGCTGGACGTCGTCGACGCCAGCGATAGGAACGTCTTCGCGGCCGATCCCGACGCCCACCCGGACGCCGTCTTCCCCCAGTCGGTGGCGAGCGGCGGCCCGACACCCAGCGGCGTCATCCTCTGGACGCGTCTTGAACCCGAGGCGTTCGACTCCGACGAACCGCTCGGCGTCCAGGTCGCGACCGACGACACGTTCGAGGACGTCGTCTTCGAGGGCGTGGTCACCGAGAGCGATCGCATCCGTTCCCACGACTACACGGTGAAGGTCGACCTCGACGGCCAGCTCCGCTCGGACACCGAGTACGCCTACCGGTTCGTCTACCGGGGGGTCGCCTCGCGAACCGGCCACTGTCAGACCCTGCCCCGGCCCGACGACTCGCCCGAGTCCGTCTCCTTCGCGGTCGTGACCTGTCAGGACTTCCTCAACGGCTACTACCCGGCGTTTCACTACATCGCCGAGGAGGACGTCGACTTCGTCGTCCACCTCGGGGATTTCGTCTACGAGTCCGACGCCGGCGAGTTCAAGGGACTCGGTTCCTACGACTACGCGGAACGCGAGAAATCGCTACCGAGTGGGTTCGACCACGTCCACGACCTGACCGACTACCGGTATCTCTACCGCACGTACCGGCGAGACCGCTTCCTGCAGGAGGCGCTGGAGTCGCACACGCTCGTCGCTGGCTGGGACGACCACGAGATGGTCGACGACGTCTACTGGGACGACGAGACCGACGCACCGCGGGGCGAACACCCCCGGACCGACGACCCCGAGTTCATGACCGAACTCGTCGCCGACGCGATGCACGCCTGGTGGGAGTTCATGCCCGCCCGCGTCGAGTACGACCCCGCCGGCGACTCGCTACAGGACCGGTTCAGGCTCTGGCGGGACCTGGAGTTCGGCGACCTCGTCGACCTCGTCATGACCGACGAACGCCTCTTCCGTGACCCGCCTCGCGAGGCCATTCCCACGGTGGACAACGTCGGTCCCCATCGCGAACCCCCGGGACGGTCGATGCTCGGCGACGAACAGCGCGAGTGGCTCCTGGAGACGGTGACCGACTCCGACGCCACCTGGACGGTCTGGGCCGACGAGGTGTTGACGATGCCGCTCCGGCTCGGCTCCGGGCCGCTGTCGCTGTACCCGGTCCAGGGCGGCTGGGACGGCTACACGCGCGAGCGCCAGCGAATCGCAGAACACATCGCCCAGGCAGACGTCGACAACTTCGTCACGGTCACGGGCGACATGCACTGTTACATCGCTGGCTACCAGCAGACCTCCTATCCCGGCCGCGTCACGGGCGGCGAGGGGGTCGCACAGGGCGAGCGCTTCGGCGTCGAGTTCATGACGCCCGCCATCACCTCGGTCAACGTCGCCGAGGCGCTCCACCTCACTCGCGGGAAACGCAAGCAGATCACCGAACCCCTCCTCTCGTGGCTGATCCCGAAGATGAACCCCCACATCGACTTCTTCGACAGCCACAACTGGGGCTACTCGACGCTCACCTTCGAGCGCGACGAGTGTCGCTTCGTCGCCTACGCGGTCGACAAGACCGAGAACAGCCCGGACGCGGACCGCGAAGTGATGGTCGCCTACCGCGTCCCCGAAGGCGTCGTCAATCTCGACGAGATCACCGATCAGTACCGGCAGTGACGAGTCCCGACACTGACGCAGTCCCGGAAGCGACCGAGTCCCGACGGTCAATCGGTGCGATTCCATTCTCGCCAGCGAGCACGCAAGAGCGCGAGCGTCGCCAGCGCCGCCCCGCCGGCGCCGCTCACGACACCGAATCCCGGCCCCAGTCCACTGGACGACCCGTCACTGGTTTCCGTGGCCGGTCTATCTCCCCCCTGTGACGAATTCGACGCCGATGACGCGGGCTGCTCGGGTGATTCGGTGTCCCGAACAGTGGCTCTCGGATCGCCCGCTCGCGTGGTTTCGGTGTTCGGCGTCGGCGAAGTTGTCGGCGTGGCACCTGGTGAGAGGAGTTCGAACGTCGCGACGACGCCCGCGTGGTCGGAGGGCCAGACGGTGACGGTTTCGCCGTCCCGCGTGGCGGTCACGCGGTCCTCGGGTCTGTGCCCGACGCGTTCGACGGCCGTCGGGCGCAGGCCACCCCGGACGAATACCGCGTCGACGCGTTCGTGGAGCAGCGACTCGTCGTTCGTGAGTTGCTGTCCCTGACAGCAGGTGAACCCGTCGTCGTCGGGGCGCACGGTGGCCCAGGAGTCGGTCAGCGACTCCCGGAGCAGGTCGTAGGCGTCCGTATCGCCGCCCGGGCCGCTGTTGAAATCACCTGTGAGGACGACCCTGCCGTCCTCGGGCAGACGCTCGACTAGTTCTCTGGCCTGCCCACGGCGAACGCTCGCGGAGACCGATTCGAGGTGCGTCGACGCGACGGTGAGTGGCTGGTCGTCGACGGTGACCTCGGCGGTACAGAAGCCGCGCTCGAACCCGAGGTCGCTGGTCGGGAGCCCGAACTGCTCGTCGTAGGTCCCGGTCTGTGGGTCGCGCCACTCGACGTCGCTCCGGACCAGGAGGGCGTTCCTGTCGGTAAAGCGCACCTCGCGGGACCCGTCGTCGGTCTCCGCCGGGAGTTCGATGTCGGTCGTGACGACCGAGGCGGCGCGTTCGTACGCCAGTTCGGCGTCCGCGAGCGACGACTCCAGCCCGTCACGGATATCGACGACGGTCGTCCACTCCTCGTCGGCGTCGGCCGGCCGCTCGCGGACCCGGGTTGCTTCCTGTACCGCGACGACGGCGGGGTCGGCCGCCGCTATCTCTGCAGCGATCGTGTCGAGTCGCGCGCCGTATGGGTGCTCGCGGACGTTCTCCAGGAGGTTCCCCGCCGTTCGATGCAACTCGTCGGTCGACTGCACGTCGAAGAGTCGCGCCAGGCGCACGCCCAGTGACAGGTTCCGCGACGTGACCGTCACAGTCGCCGGGCCGTCAGCGGCACCCGCGGGGTGAGCTGTGGAAGTGTCGCCACCAACGTGGTCGGCCGAGCCCAGGACGGGACCGGCGAGGACTACCCCCGACGTCGCGAGGACGGTCCGGCGGTCGACAGTCGACCGGCCGGGAGATGGCGCGTCGTCCAGGGTCGTCTCCCTGTCTGTGGCGGTCGCTTTGTCGGTAGTGCGTGTCTCTGCAGAGGGTGGCTCTGTGGAAGGGGTATCGGCAGACTCGTTCTCGGGCGGGGACACGGACGGCCGAGAATCGTGGCGCGATGGACTTCTAGGTTTGGCCGGTCAACTCGTCGAGGCGGTCGAAGTACGTCTCGCGGGGGACCTGGTAGAGCTCACGATAGTCGATCTCGCCGTCGGCGAACCGCCGGGCGGTGTCGTGTGCGGCGGCGACTGCCTCCTCGCGCGTGTCGAAAGAGTCCTCGTCGTCGTTCACCTCGGGTTCGAGAAACAGGGTCACGTACCACGGGTCCCCGGGACGGACGTCGCGTCCGGGTTTGCGCCGGCGCTTGCCTTTCGTCACGTAGATCGTCGGCATGCACGGCGCCGGGAACGCGTCGCCGTCGAAGACGTCCGGCCTGAAGACGAGGACCGCCTTCTCCTCGTTCGCGGTCCAGCACTCCCACCCCTCGGCCAGCGACTCGAACTCCATACCCGACGGTAGCCGGGACAACACATCAGTCGTACGGTCACGTTCGTCCCGTTCGAGGAGACTGCCGAACCGACCGGCTGACGCCGTTGTTGCCGATCACTATTTAAATACCTGTCAGCTACGACGCCGTGTGACCCGGTGACAACCGACCGCTTGCTGCGTATTCTTCCGACGCCACCAGGGGTTAAAAGTGGGAAAATAGCCGACACCACGGCAACCCTTTTATATCTGCAGAACTCGTATAATAAATAGTATCGGTGGCTTACCCACCCGTACGCTGACGCGGTCGTCGGAGACACGAGCGTGGTACGACGGCGGCGTGGTCACACATGACAGGCGCTCGCACGGTCTGGCAGCCGAGATGGTCCCCGGATGGAGCTGTAGTCGACGAGACGAGCGGTGGCGCCTGGCGTCGGGACGAGAGCCGCCGAGACGCGAGTCCGCGACTCAGCGGTCACAGTAGCGGTTGCGGTTACGGTCGCAGATGCGGTCGCCGGCCGGACGGGCCGGCCCACGATAACACATGAACGACACGCACGACACCCTGGCGGAGTTGAGTCGAGAGTATCAGGACGCTATCCCGGCAGACCTGCGCGAGTACCGTAGTTTCGAGTGGTATCTCGACGAACTCTACAGCAGCCCGAAGATCGCCCGCAACGCCCACCAGCGCGTTGCCGACATGTTCGACTACTACGGCACCGAGTACGACGAGGACGACGGCGTCGTCGAGTACGAACTCGCCTCCGAAGACCCGGTCAACGACGGAGAGAACACCTTCTACGGGCGGGTCATCCACGAGGCCATCCACGAGTTCGTCAACAAGGTGAAATCCGGGGCCCGGGGACTGGGCCCACAGAAACGCATCAAACTCCTGCTCGGCCCCGTGGGGTCGGGCAAGTCCGACTTCGACCGGCAGGTCCGGCGCTACTTCGAGCACTACACCACCCTCGACGAGGGGCGGATGTACACGTTCCGCTGGACGAACCTCTGTGACGTCATCCACGACCAGGACCCCGCCGACGACGTCGTCCGGTCGCCGATGAACCAGGACCCCATCGTCTTGCTCCCCCAGGAGCAACGCGAGCGCGTCCTCGACGACATCAACGAGGAACTCGACGCGCCCTACACTATCCGCAACGAGCAGGCGCTGGACCCCGCCAGCGAGTTCTACATGGACCGCCTGCTCGCTCACTACGACGACGACCTGCAGGCCGTCCTCGAAAACCACGTCGAGATCATGCGTCTCGTCGCCGACGAGAACATGCGACAGGCCATCGAGACGTTCGAGCCCAAGGACAAGAAAAACCAGGACGAGACGGAACTCACCGGCGACGTCAACTACTCGAAGATCGCCGTCTACGGCGAGTCCGACCCCAGGGCGTTCGACTACTCGGGCGCGTTCTGTAACGCCAACCGCGGCCTGTTCTCCGGCGAGGAACTCCTGAAACTCCAGCGGGAGTTCCTCTACGACTTCCTGCACGCTACCCAGGAACAGACGATCAAACCCAAGAACAACCCCCGGATCGACATCGACCAGGTGATCGTCGGGCGCACGAACATGCCCGAGTACAAGGACAAGAAAGGCGACGAGAAGATGGAGGCGTTCAACGACCGCACCAAGCGGATCGACTTCCCCTACGTCCTCCAGTACGAGGCCGAGGCGCAGATCTACCGGAAGATGCTGCGCAACGCCGACCTCCCGGACATCATCGTCGAACCCCACACCCTGGAGATGGCGGGCCTCTTCGGTGTGCTCACGCGTATCGAAGAACCCGACACCGGTGCCGTGTCGCTCGTCCAGAAGGCAAAGGCCTACAACGGCGAGATCGACGAGGCCGAGGACATCGACGTCAAGAAACTCCGCGACGAGGCCGCCGAGAAGGCGGAGATCGGCGAGGGCATGGAGGGTGTCTCGCCCCGCTTTATCGGCGACGAGATCGCCGAAGCCATCATGGACTCGATGCACCGGAGTCGCAACTTCCTCTCGCCGCTGACGACGTTCAACCACCTCGAAGAGAACCTGGAGAATCACGGCTCGATCCCCGAGGAGCGCTTCGAGACCTACCACCGGTATCTCGAACTCGTCCGCGGGGAGTACAAGGACCGGGCTATCGAGGACGTCCGCCACGCGCTGGCCTACGACGTCGACGAGATCCAGCGCCAGGGCGAGAAGTACATGGACCACGTCATGGCCTACATCGACGACGACACCGTCGAAGACGAGATCACCGGCCGCGAGCAGGAACCCGACGAGCAGTTCCTCCGCAGCGTCGAGGAGAAACTCGACCTCCCCGAGGACCGGAAAGACGACTTCCGGCAGGAAGTCTCGAACTGGGTGTCCCGGCGTGCGCGGGAAGGAGACACGTTCAACCCGCAGGACAACGACCGCCTGCGGCGGGCCCTCGAGCGGAAACTCTGGGAGGACAAGAAACACAACATCAACTTCTCGGCACTCGTGTCGAGCGGCGAGATGGACGACGAGGAGCGCAACCAGTGGATCGACGCGCTCATCGAACAGGGCTACTCCGAGGACGGCGCCGCGGAGGTGCTGGAGTTCGCCGGGGCCGAGGTCGCAAAGAGCGAGATGGAGGAGTAACGTGAGCGGACGCGATTCCGACCGGAGCGGACGCGATTCCGGCTCGAACGGGCGCGACGGGGACCGGAGTGGCCGCGACACCGAACCGAGTGGGAGCAACGGGGACCTGAGCGGTCGGGACTACATCCACGAGGCCGACCAGTCGCTCGACCGCACCTACGAGGAGCCCCGCTCGCTCGCCGACTACGTGGACCTGGTCTTCGAGCGACCCGCGCTGGCCGCCCACGCCTCGAAGTATCTGCTCACGGCGATCGAGGCTGCCGGCACTCGGTCTGTCATCGAAGAGGGCGAACAGAAGGAACGCTATCGCTTTTTCGACGACCCGCACAACGACGGCGAGCACGCTATCCTCGGCAACACGGAAGTCCTGAACGCCTTCGTCGACGACCTGCGTTCGATCGCGGCCGGCCGGGGCAAAGACGAGAAGATCGTCTGGCTCGAAGGACCCACCGCCACGGGCAAGTCGGAACTCAAACGCTGTCTCATCAACGGGCTCCGGGAGTTCTCCAAGACCGACGACGGCCGCCGCTACACCGTCGAGTGGAACGTCGCCGGCGCCGGTGGGACCGACTCGGGGCTGACCTACGCGGACCAGCCCGTCGCCGACGAGGACGACTGGTACGAGAGCCCGGTCCAGACCCACCCGCTGACCGTCTTCCCGGCGGACGTCCGCGAGGACCTGGTCGCCGCGCTCAACGAACGCCTCGAGGACCACATCCCCATCAGAGCCGAGACCGACCTCGACCCGTTCTCGCGGGAGGCCTACGACTACCTCGAAGAGCAGTACCGCCGCGAGGGCGTCGACGAACTCTTTACCGCAGTGACCGACCCCAAACACCTCCGCGTGAAGAACTACGTCGTCGACGTGGGGCAGGGTATCGGCGTGCTCCACTCCGAGGACGACGGCACCACGAAAGAGCGGCTCGTCGGTGCCTGGATGCAGGGCATGCTCCGGGAACTCGACTCGCGGGGCCGCAAGAACCCACAGGCCTTCTCCTACGACGGCGTGCTCTCACAGGGCAACGGACTGCTGACGGTGGTCGAGGACGCCGCCCAGCACGCCGACCTGCTCCAGAAGCTGTTGAACGTCCCCGACGAGGGCTCCGTGAAACTGGACAAGGGCATCGGGATGGACATCGACACGCAGCTGGTGATCATCTCGAACCCGGACCTGGAGGCCCAGCTCAACCAGCACGCCGAACGCGAGGGTCAGGACCCGCTCAAGGCACTCAAGCGGCGGCTGGACAAACACGAGTTCACCTACCTGACGAACCTCTCGCTGGAGGCCGAGTTGCTCCGGCGCGAACTCACGACCGAGACGTCTGTCTGGGACGCCGACTCCTGGAGCGAACTCGACGAGTGGATCCAGGAACCCGTGACGACGAGCGTGCGGGACGCTCGCGACCGGGTCAACGAGAAGGAACTCGCACCACACGCCGTCGAGGCCGCCGCGCTGTACGCTGTCGTCACGCGTCTCGACGTCAGTGACGTCCCGAGCGGCCACGACATCGTGGACAAGGCGTTGCTCTTCGACCGCGGGTTCCTCCAGGAGGGCGACGAGCGCGTCGACGCCGACGAGTTCGACTTCTCGGACGACGCCACCGACGGCGACCACGGTATCCCCGTGACCTTCACCCGGGACGTCATCGCGGACCTCTTCCACGACGAGCAGGACCGCCACCACGCCGACCTGCCCGTCGAGCACGTCATCATGCCACGGGACGTCCTCGACGCGATGGCCGAGGGACTGGGCGGTGCGCCGGTGTTCTCGAACGCCGAGGCCGCCGAGTTCGAAGAGCGCGTCGTCCCGGTCAAAAACCACGTCTTCGGCCGGCAGGAAGACGACGTGCTGGACGCGATGATGCGTGACAAGCGCGTCGACGAGGCCACCGTCGCGGACTACATCGAGCAGGTCTACGCGTGGGCGACCGACGAGCGTATCACCAACGACCGCGGCGAGTACGTCGACCCGGACCCGCTACGGATGAAGATCTTCGAGGTCGAACACCTCGGACGCTTCGACGAGGACGACTACGCCGGCAACGAACCCACGCCAGCCGTCGAGTCCTTCCGCGAGGACAAGATCATCACGGCCCTGAACCGCCACGCCTGGCAGCGCCGCGACGACCAGTTCCGGGTCAGCGACGTCTCGCCGAAGGAGATCCCCGTCATTCAGACTGTCCTCGGCAGCCACTCCTGGGACGACGTCAAGCGCACCTACGAGGACTTCGATCCCCGCCAGTGGGACAACCCGCCGAGCGGCACCGAGACGGCCGGTCTGAAGGCGAAGACGGTCCGAAACATGCAGGAGCTGTTCGACTACAGCGAGGCGTCGGCCGAACTGACGAGTCGCCACGTCATGAGCCAGGTGAGCTACCAATGGGACTGATCGAGGAGACTGAGCGACCGAGGCCGAACGAGGAGACTGAGAGATGGGGCTGAGAGAGGATCTGGAACGCTACCGCGAGGTGGGCGAACAGCGCCGCCAGGACCTCGCGGAGTTCATCCAGTACGGTGACCTGGGCGCGAGTCGCCCCGATTCGGTCCAGATACCGATCAAGATCGTCGACCTCCCGGAGTTCGCCTACGACCAGCGCGACAAGGGTGGCGTCGGCAAAGGTGACGCCGAAGAGGGCGACCCGGTCGACGCCCAGCCCCAGCCGGGTGACGGCGACGAGGACGGCGACCCCGGCGAGGAGGGCGGCGAACACGAGTACTACGAGATGGACCCCGAGGAGTTCGCCCAGGAACTCGACGAACGTCTCGGCCTGGACCTGGATCCCAAGGGCAAGAAGGTGATCGAGGAGACCGAGGGCGACTTCACCGACATCACCAGGACGGGGCCAAGTTCCACACTGGACTTCGAGCGGCTGTTCAAGAAGGGACTCAAGCGCAAACTGGCGATGGACTTCGACGAGGCGTACGTCCGCGAGGCGCTCAAAGTCGACGGCTGGGGGCCGGCGACCGTCTACGAGTGGGCCCGCGGCGAGCACATGCCGGTCTCGAAGTCGTGGATCGAGGACTCGTACGACGACATCCCGGCCGACGAGAGAGGGACCTGGGAGAGCATCGAGGAAATGGAAGCACAGGTCGAACGGGAGGACACCGCCGCCCGCATCCGCCGTGAGGGCGTCGACCAGGTGCCTTTCCGCCGGGAGGACGAACGCTACCGCTATCCCGAGATCGTCGAAGAGCGGGAGAAGAACGTCGTCGTCGTCAACATCCGCGACGTCTCCGGGAGCATGCGCCAGAAGAAACGCGAACTCGTCGAGCGGACGTTTACCCCGCTTGACTGGTACCTCCAGGGCAAGTACGACAACGCCGAGTTCGTCTACATCGCCCACGACGCCGACGCCTGGGAGGTCGACCGCGACGAGTTCTTCGGCATCCGCTCCGGTGGCGGGACGCGTATCTCCAGTGCCTACGACCTGGCCGCCGAGTTACTCGAGGAGTACCCCTGGAGCGAGTGGAACCGCTACGTCTTCGCCGCGGGTGACTCCGAGAACTCCTCGAACGACACCGAAGAGGGGGTCATCCCGATGATGGAACAGATCCCCGCGAACCTCCACGCCTACGTGGAGACTCAGCCCAGCGGCAACGCCATCAACGCGACTCACGCCGAGGAGGTCGAACGGCACTTCCGCGACGCGGGCAACGTCGCCGTCGCCTACGTCTCCGGACCGGACGACGTCGTCGACGCCATCGAGACGATCCTCAGTACGGAAGGTGAGCAGGAATGAACTACGACCGCATCGAGGCCCAGCGCATCGCCGCAGACCTCGAAGAGCCAGTCAGGGAAGCGCGCAACCTCGCACAGACGTTCGGGCTCGACCCCTACGAGGTGAACTACTGGATCGTCGACTACGCCGAGATGAACGAACTCATCGCCTACGGCGGGTTCCAGCGCCGGTACCCCCACTGGCGGTGG
>Ga0207718_100128_pt1 | contig 93073 bp, 120 predicted proteins | sample A23M2SouthBayCA_FD_187749 | JGI IMG/M metagenome (GOLD analysis project Ga0207718, IMG submission 187749) | Aerobic enrichment media microbial communities from Eden Landing Ponds, California, USA - A23 M2 (SPAdes) | ecosystem: Environmental > Aquatic > Marine > Unclassified | place: Emeryville...
TGGACGTCGACTGGGAGGCAGCCCGCCGGGACGCGACGGCAGTCTTGCGAGCGCGCGGGGTCGGGACCGCGGAGATGGGCCTCTGGGACGCCCTCGAGGCGGCCGAGGCCGCGGATCCCGCGGGGGTCCGCCGCCGGGTCGACGAGGCCATCGCCGAACACGAACGAGCCGGCGCGCGAAGCGCCGTCCGCCTGCCGACGGTGGACAGGCTTCCACACGACGTCCCCGTGGGCGTCTGCTCGCTCAACAGCGAGGATGCGTGTCGCATCGCCCTGGAGCTCCACGGAATCGACGCCCACGTCGACGCCGTCGTCGGCCGTGACACCGTCGGAACGTACAAACCCGACCCGGAGCCACTCCTGGAGTCGGTGCGTCGACTGCGCGCCAGCCCGGCGGACGCACTGTTCGTCGGCGACAGCGAGCGGGACGAACAGACGGCCGAACGGGCCGGCGTCTCATTTCGCTACGTCTCCGAGTATCTGGACTGAGGGGGACTCAGGCGGACTCGGAGCCGTCACCGTCCGGGAGCTGCCGCCAGCGCGCGTAGACGTAGACCCCGATCGCGGTGCAGAGCCAGACGACCGCGCCCACGCGGACGGCAAAGGAGAGCCGGGCAGCCCAGGACGGTAACGAGACGAACAGCGAGAGGACCGCGACGAGCGGCGCGCCGGCGACGATGGTGGTCACGAAGGTCACCTGCATGACCCACCCGTAGTCGATGCCCTCCGGGTCGGTCCGCTCGACGCGAGGCGTCACGTCCGTCGCTTGCGCGGGGCCGCCCTTGCCGCTACCGGTTTCGCCGCCGCACCCGAACTGGTAAGGTCGCGCACGTGCCACAGATCGGGTATGACGACCGTCCGGGACCTCCAGTCGAAGGCGGGCGAGGCGCCCATCACGATGCTCACGGCGTACGACGCCCTCACGGCCGACCTCGCGGACGCCGCGGGGGTCGACGTGCTCCTCGTCGGCGACAGCATGGGGAACGCGGTGCTCGGGCACGACTCGACGCTCCCCGTCACGGTCGACGAGGTCGCCGCACGGACCGGCGCTGTTGCGCGTGGGGCCGACGACGCACTCGTCGTCGCGGACATGCCCTTCCTCTCGTTCGGCCACGACCTCGCCGAGGGCGTCGAGAACTGCGGTCGCATGCTCAAGGAGGCGGGGGCGAACGCCGTCAAGATCGAGAGCGGCCGGCACACCGTCGACCTGACCGAACGCCTCACCGCCATGGGCGTCCCCGTGATGGCCCACGTCGGACTGACGCCCCAGAGCGTCAACCAGACCGGCTACGTCCAGCAGGGGCACGACCCCGCGGCCGCCCGCGAGATCCTCGGCGTCGCGGAGGCCCACGAGGAGGCGGGCGCCTTCGCCTGCGTGCTCGAACACATTCCGGCGAATCTCGCCGCACAGATCACTGATACCCTCGCCATTCCGACCGTGGGCATCGGTGCCGGACCCGACTGCGACGGTCAGGTCCTGGTCTACACCGACGCCGTCGGCCTCTCGGACTCGACGCCGCCCTTCGCCGAGGCTTTCGGCGACGTCCGGACGGCGATGGCCGACGCCATGGCGGACTACGTGGACGCCGTCGAGTCGGGCGAATTCCCGGGGGAAGAGCACTCGCAGTTTGCGGACGAACTCGACGACGTGTACTGACAGAGGTCGTCGTGAGCGGGCACGTCGCCGATCCCGCACGACCCCGAACCGCAAACAAGCCACTCACCAGGTAGTGGCGGTAGTATATAAAGAACGGAGAAAGATATAAATACTTAGGAGGATTACTTGATGTTAGTATGAACGTGAAAGAGCAGCTCGGTGCAGTTGACGTCGGCGTCAGTCGGCGGGAGTACGAGGACCGCGTCGAGGTCGTCGCGGACTTCGGTCCCGGGACCGAGGCCAGCATCGACGTCGTCGACGGTACGGTGATCGTCGTCGTCGACGACGAGCAACACGAGCTGACGGTCGACGGCGACGCGCAAGCGTTTATCAAAAACGGCGTCGTCACTATCGAGGTGAACGAATGAAACTCACCGTCAAACCCCTGAAGCAGAAGGACGCGGGCCGTGGGCTCGCCGCGGTCGACAGCGCCGCGATGGACGAACTGGGGCTCGAGAATGGCGACTACGTCGTGATCGAGGGCCGTGAGGGCAACCGGGCCGTCGCCCGCGTCTGGCCCGGGTACGCGGAGGACCAGGGCCGTGGTATCGTCCGGATCGACGGCCAGCTCCGCCAGGAGACCGGGGTCGGCATCGACGACTCCGTCACCGTCGAACCGGCGGACGTCCAGCCGGCCAAGCAGCTGACGGTCGCGCTCCCCCAGAACCTCCGGGTTCGGGGGAACGTCGGCCCGATGATCCGCTCGAACCTCCAGGGTCAGGCCGTCACGGCCGGCCAGACGGTCCCCGTCTCCTTCGGGCTGGGCCCGCTGTCGAGCATGTCCGGCCAGAAGATCCCTCTCAAGGTCGCTTCGACCGACCCCGACGGGACCGTCGTCGTGACTGACGGGACCGAGATCGAGGTCTCCGAGCAGCCCGCGGAGCAGATTGCGGGTGACGAGGCCGGAGGCGAGCGCGCCGACACGCCCGACGTGGCCTACGAGGACATCGGCGGCCTGGACGACGAACTCGAGCAGGTCCGCGAGATGATCGAGTTGCCGATGCGCCACCCCGAGCTGTTCCAGCAGCTGGGCATCGAGCCGCCGAAGGGCGTCTTGCTCCACGGCCCGCCCGGCACGGGCAAGACGCTGATGGCCAAGGCCGTCGCCAACGAGATAGACGCGTACTTCACGACCATCTCCGGGCCGGAGATCATGTCGAAGTACTACGGCGAGAGCGAGGAGCAACTCCGCGAGGTCTTCGAGGAGGCCGAGGAGAACGCCCCCGCCGTGGTCTTCATCGACGAGATCGACTCCATCGCGCCCAAGCGCGGCGAAACCTCTGGCGACGTCGAGCGCCGCGTGGTCGCACAGCTCCTGAGCCTGATGGACGGCCTCTCCGAGCGCGGCGAGGTCATCGTCGTCGGTGCGACCAACCGCGTCGACGCCATCGATCCCGCGCTGCGTCGCGGTGGTCGCTTCGACCGCGAGATCGAGGTCGGCGTGCCGGACAAGGACGGCCGGACCGAAATCCTGCAGGTCCACACCCGCGGGATGCCCCTCGCCGAGGACATCGACCTCGACGTCTACGCCGAGAACACCCACGGCTTCGTCGGCGCGGACCTCGAACAGCTCGCCAAGGAGGCCGCGATGAACGCCCTCCGCCGGGTCCGGCCCGACCTCGACCTCGAGGCCGAGGAGATCGACGCCGAGACGCTGGAGAAGCTGACGGTCACCGAGGAGGACATGCGTCACGCGCTCAAGGGAATCGAACCCAGCGCGCTACGCGAGGTCTTCGTCGAGGTGCCGGACGTCACCTGGGAAGACGTCGGCGGGCTCGAGGACACCAAGGAGCGCCTCCGCGAGACGATCCAGTGGCCCCTCGAGTACCCCGAGGTCTTCGAGCAGATGGACATGCAGGCCGCCAAGGGCGTGCTAATGTACGGTCCGCCCGGGACCGGGAAGACGCTGCTCGCGAAGGCCATCGCCAACGAGAGCCAGAGCAACTTCATCTCCATCAAGGGGCCGGAGCTGCTCAACAAGTACGTCGGGGAGAGCGAGAAGGGCGTCCGCGAGGTCTTCGAGAAGGCCAGGTCGAACGCACCCACCGTGGTGTTCTTCGACGAGATCGACTCCATCGCGGGCGAGCGCGGTCAGCACTCGGGTGACTCGGGCGTCGGCGAGCGCGTCGTGTCACAGCTCCTGACCGAGCTGGACGGCCTCGAGGAACTCGAGGACGTCGTCGTCATCGCGACGACCAACCGCCCGGACCTCATCGACCAGGCGCTCATTCGCCCCGGCCGGCTCGACCGGCACATCCACGTGCCCGTCCCGGACGAGGAGGGCCGCCGGAAGATCTTCGAGGTCCACACCGAGCACAAGCCACTCGCCGACGACGTGGACGTCGACAGCCTGGCCCGGCGCACGGAGGGCTACGTCGGCGCCGACATCGAGGCGGTCTGCCGCGAGGCCTCGATGGCCGCGTCGCGGGAGTTCATCCTCAGCGTCGACCCCGAGGACGTCGGCGACAGCGTGGGTAACGTCCGCGTGACCGCCGAACACTTCGAGCAGGCCCTGGACGAGGTCGGGCCGAGCGTGGACGCGGACGTCCGCGAGCGCTACGAGGAAATCGAGGAGCGCTTCGACCACCGCGAGGCCGGCATCGACGAGGAAGGCGAAGTGGAGCGGACCTTCCACTAGACCACCGTTTTCACCCGGCCTCTCGCGTCGCTCAGCGACGCGCTCGACCGGGGTGAAAATATCTGGACCAACAAAGCCGACCGCGCGGCGACCCCGCGCGGTCGGTGAAACGGCGCGCCGTACACCACGCTCTTTCCCCTCATTCTCGACTCGCAGGAGCCGTTACGTTCCGTCCAGGTCCGTCAGAATCTCGTCGGCGTGGCCCTCGGGATCGACGCCCTCGTAGACGAACGCGATCTCGCCGTCCGCGTCGATCACGTACGTGTTCCGGAAGACGCCGTCGAAGGTGTTGCCAAACATGTTCTTCTCGCCGTAGGAGTCGTACGCCGACGAGACCGCACCGTCCTCGTCCGAGAGCAGGCGGAAGGGCAGGTCGTAGTCGTCTGCGAAATCCGCGAGGTCGGAGACTGGGTCGTCGCTGACGCCGAGGACGGTCACGTCGTGGTCCGCGTAGTCGTCCCAGCGGTCCCGGAAGCCACACGCCTCGGTGGTACAGCCGGGCGTGTCGGCACGGGGGTAGAAGTAAAGGACGATGCGCCGACCGCGGCGGTCGGAGAGGGCCACGGGCTCGCCGTCCTGGTCGGGCAGTTCGAAGTCGGGGGCCTGCTGGCCTGGGTCGAGCATGCTCGTCCTCCGGCTGGCGTGGCCTTGGCTCTGGCGACGTAGCTACGGGCGAGAACCGGCGCCGTCGTCAGGGTTAACACCGTCCGCAGTCTACGGGTGGACATGAGTAGCACGGCCGAAGAGCCCGAGCGCGACGGGACCGCCGTCGAGGTCTCCGAGGAGGCCGCGTCGGAGGCCCTCGACCTCATGGACGGCGAGGGCATGGACATCGACGAGGGCGGGCTCCGGCTGTTCGTCCAGCAGGGGGGCTGTGCGGGACTCTCCTACGGGATGCGATTCGAGCACGAACCCGAGGACGACGACACGGTCACGGAACACCACGGACTGCGCATCTTCGTCGACCCCGCGAGCATGAACTACATCGAGGGGTCGGTCCTGTCCTACGAGGGCGGACTCCAGGGTGCCGGGTTCCACGTCGAGAACCCGAACGTGGTCAGCGAGTGTGGCTGTGGCGAGAGCTTCCGGACCTAGTCCGACAGTTCGAAGGCGACCTCGACCTCCGCCTGGTACTCCCTGCCCTCCACGCTGGCGATCTCGACGCCGATGTCCTCGACCTCGACCCAGTAGACGTTGTCCAGGGTCGACTCCGCACGGTCGACGGCGTTCTCGACTGCGTCCTCGATGCTCTCCGAGCTCGTGCCGATGAGTTCGATCTTCTTGAATACCATTGTGAGTCCTCCGTGTGCCACCGGACGTCCACCGCGGGGACGCCCGACGTCGTGACGTTTCGCTGGAAGGTCGATAGTCGTTGGGGTGGGTTCACCGGAATCGCCACTGCCAGGTCCCGAGGGCTGCCAGGCTCGCGACGACAGAGAGGCCCAGGAACCCCGCGAGTCCGGCGTCCCGCGGTCCGCCCGTGGACTGCGTGCGTCCCGCGTGCCCCCGCGTGGCCGTGACCGTGACGTTCGATCGCTCGACGGCCGACGCCTGGTCGACCTGGCGGAACCACTCCACGTCCCTGGACTCCCCGGGGCCGAGCGTCACCGTCTGGACGCCGAGCACCTCGCCGTCCCGTCTGAGTTCGACCGTCGCCGGGAGTCGGGACTTGCCAGGGTTCGTGACCGTCGCCACGACGCCGATCCAGGGGCCGTCATCGCTCGCCCCCGAGACGTCCACGGAGAGCGCCGACCCAACGCGTGCCGACTCGACGCGGACTGCCGACACGACCGGGTCGCTCGGGCCGGCCGTCGCGGTCGTCGGCGTCGTCGCGTTTCCGGCAGGCTCGGCGTCTGGCGTCTCCGTCTCGCTCGACGGCCAGCCGGGTGGCGTTTGGGTCCCGTCCGTCGATCGCGTCACGCCGATGTGCGTCGACCGCGACGACCCAGACCCGGACGCGGACGCCGTCGTGGTCGCCGCGTCGTCGGCCGGGCCCGGGGACGCTCCCTGGCCCCCCGACTCGGTGGCCGTTGGCGCGCTGGTCGACTCCCGATCGTCGGTCTCGTCCGCTCCGGAGTCCTCGGTGGACGCCGCCGTGGTCGCTGGGTCGCTCGGTGTCTCCTCGGTCGTGGCTGGATCGGCAGTCGCGGTCCTCGACTCGGTACCGTCGGTCGACGCGTCGTCCGAGGGTGGTTCCGGGGAAGACGGCGACGTGGGATCGGCCGGCGACGCACCGTCGTCGGGCCGGTGGTCCGTGGGCGGCCCGATGGACCGCTGGCCGTCCCAGCCGTGGTCTTCAGCCTGGTCAGGCCGCGGCCAGCCGGGAGCGTCGCGATCCTCGGCCTTGTCAGGCGCCGCTTGCCCCTCTCTGCCGTCGTCCAGTCGGTCGTCGGCGTCCCCTGCGTCGTCGGCCTCGTCGTCTTCGCTCTCCTCGTCACCGTCGTCGTCCCGGTCCGATCGCTCATCCTCGGGTGGCCCGTCGTTGAACGGATCGTCGGCGCCGTCACCGTCGTCGGGATCCAGCCAGTCGGGTGGAGCGACGGACGAGACACCGCCGTGACCGGCGTCGAGGGCAGGTGTGGCGGCGGTTACCGGGACGAACGCGGCCAGTACCGCGAAACCGATGGCGATGGCGACGTACCGCTGCATTAGACGCCACGCTCGTGGCGGTCGCGTATTGTTACGATCCGACCACCGATCGTACGACGAGCTTACCGGGCCGCCGTCGGCTCGCCGGTCCGCCGAGCGTCGGGCCCGCCGGCCTCAGGCCAGGCGTGCGTACTCGTCGTCGGACAGGTCGATCTCGCTCGCGGCGACGTTCTCCACGAGGTGCTCGGGACTGGACGTCCCGGGGATGGGAAGGGTCACCGGGGAGTGGTGCAGGAGCCACGCGATGGCGACCTGCCGCGGCGTCGCGTCGTTGGCGTCGGCGACGTCATCAAGCGCTGCCTCGCGGTCGCCGAGGTCGCCGGACCCGAGCGGGAACCAGGGGATGAAGCCGATGCCGTACTCCTCGCAGGCCTCGAGGACGTCCTCAGACTCGCGGTTGGCGACGTTGTAGCGGTTCTGGACCGTGGCGATCTCGACCTGATCGCGGGCGGTCTCCAGCTGGTCGACGTCGACGTTCGAGAGGCCCACGTGGGAGACGAGACCGTCGTCCTTCAGCGCCGCCAGCGCGTTGACGCTGTCCTCGAAGGGCGTGTCGGGGTCGGGCCGGTGGAACTGCAGGAGGTCGATGGTGTCGACGCCGAGGCGGTCGCGGCTCACGAGCGCCTGGTTGTGGAGGTACTCGGGGTCGCCGTGTGGGAGCCAGTCCCCGTCCTGCGTCCGCAGGAGGCCCGCCTTGGTCGCGACGACCGCGTCGTGGGGGTCGAGCGCCTCGCGAATCAGGCGCTCGCTGACGCCGGGGCCGTAGGAGTCGGCGGTGTCGACGAAGTCGACGCCGAGGTCGATCGCCCGTCGGAGCACCTCCCGCGCCTGGGCCTCGTCGGCCGGTCGGCCGATGACGTTCTCGCCGGTGATCTGCATCGCGCCGTACCCAAGCCGGTGGATCGAGCGGTCGCCACCGAGCTCGAAGGTGTCACTCTGGTTCGTGGTCGCCATACGCCGTCTGCGGCCGCAGACCCGAAAAGCCTCCCGCTCTCCCTACGGTCGCGCTGGCCGTGTGGCGACTTCGTAGTCCTCGTCGCCGTCGACGCCGATGATCGCCCACTCGTAGTCCAGGTCGCGGCGGGCGAGGGTCCGCTCGACCTCGTCGATTCGATCGGCAACCGTCACGAAACAGCGAAACTCCCCCGTCTCCGGTGGCGCATCGACCTCACCCACGGGTGTGACGTGAACCGTCCGCCACTTGCGCTCCGCGCGCAGTTCACCACCGTCGGTCGAGACGCGGTACCCCAGATCGGCGAAGATCGACTTTGCCTCCTCCCTGAGTGACGTGCTAACAGCACCCATTCGTCCGTCCATTCCGCAGGACGCGTCTTAAGCGTATCTAACTGACACTGACAGTACAGGTCGGTACGCTCACCTTACTCCCCACGTCGGCGCGTGACAGTCGGGGGCGAACGTTCGCGGCGAACCTGGGACGGTGGCCGGCTCCTACTCGTGGGCCGCGTCCCACTCCTCGGCCTTGTGGAGGTTGCGGCACTCGTTGCACTCGATGCGACCCATCGAGTCGACGGCGGTATCGAGCGTCTCGCAGTTGGTACACCAGAAGCCCCAGCGGGTGGTCCGATCGGCGTCTGCGTAGACGACGAAGAAGGGTCCTTTCGATCCCCGCTCGGCTTCGGTCGGGTCGACGTAGACGGTGGCACCACCGGGTGCAGTCACCTCGTCCATGGATGCCGTACGAGGCGGGACGGCATACCGTTGTCCACTCCGGCCAGGCTGTCGGGCGGTCTCGGCCACCAACGGGAACACTTGAGTGCCGTCACCCGCAAGTCCCCGTCGATGACCCAGGTCGTGGTCCCGGTCCGGTATCCCCCGAACGAACACTCTCTCGCCACCCTCTCCGAGGCGGTCCGGATCGCGGACGAGCGCGAGGCGGAGCTGACAGTGCTCCACGTCGACCTCTACCACGACAGCCGGAACGTGACCCGCAGACAACTCAAGCGGGCCGTCGAAGAGGCGATCGACGGCCTCCAGAACGTCAGGTACGTGGTCCGCCGCGGCCTCCTCGTCGAGGAGACGATTCTCGAGGAGGTCGCTGCCCAGGGCGCCGACGTCGTCGTGATCGGCAAGCGCCAGGCGGGCCGCTGGCGTCGGATGGTCCGCCGACTCGTCGACGACCCCGACATCGAGCACTTCCTCCAGAACGAACTCGAGTGCCAGGTCGTCACCGTCGACTCCACCTGATCGGTCCGTCGGCTCCGCACAGGGCCGCGACTCGTCCCTAGGACTCCTCGTCCGTCGAACCGTCGCCGGGAGCCCCGGCGCCTGGCCGATCCGACGATCCCTCGCGCCGGGGACGACGCTCGCCCCGGACCCGCGGACGATCACTGCTCGGCCGGGCACCGCCCGGACCCACGCCGTCGACCGAGAGGGACCCGCTCGTCTCGTCGAAGACGAGGTGCGAGTGGGGGTAGGCGAACTCCAGGTCGTCGTCCGCAGCGAAGACCTCGTAGACGTTCTCCTGAACCGCCGAGCGGACGGCGGGGATCCGGTATGGCACCCGCACCCAGAACCGGAGTGACAGTGCGACGCCGTGATCTGCGAACTGCTCGACCAGGCAGTTCGGGGCCGCGGGGTACCGCGAGGCGCCGATCCGGATGCTCGGCCCGCCCTCGATCACGCCCTCGACGCGACGGGCGGCCTCCTCGATGCGGCGCTGGGCCCGGGTGACGTCGCTCTCGTAGGTGACCAGCACCGGCAGGGAGAGGCGCGTCCGCGGGTCCTCTGCGGAATAGTTGTAGACGTCGCGGTCGCGGATAGTCCCGTTCGGGATGACCAGGAAGGTGTTGTCGAGCGTGAAGATCTTGGTGTACCGGAGGGTGATGTCCTCGACGAAGCCGCGGGTGCCGGACTCGTCGAGCTGGATCATGTCCCCGATCTCGTAGGGCTGGTCCGCCAGCAGGAAGACCCCGCTGATGACGCTCCCGACGATGGGCGCAAGGATGACGCCCACCACCGCCGAGAACACCGTCACCGAGAGGGCGATGTTGCCGAGGTCGAGTCCGTTGATGCGGAGGACGACGAGGAGTGCGGCGACGAACACGATGGCCCGGAGGCCGCTGAGAGCGGTTCGGGTCAGGCTGGGGCGGTCGAACCGGCGAGCCAACCGTCGCCCGAACAGTCGGACGACCAGCTTCGCGACGACGTACGCCAGGGCGAAGACGACGACCGAGGCGACGAGTTCGACGACCCAGATCGGGAGCCACTCGGGCAGCCAGGCGCCGTAGCCCGGCTCGACCGTCCCGTTCAGCGGTGGCGTCTGCGTGGCGTCCCCGCTTGCAGTGCCGGTCCCGTCGACGGCGAGGGCGCTCACCAGTCCCGGGACCGGAAGCATACCCCACCCAGACTCCCCCCTGAAAAAAGGGTTGCGTCCTGGTCGACTCCCGACTCAGACTTCCCGGACCCCGTCGTCGGTGACGACTGAATCGAGGAGCCGGGTCGGCGTCGCGTCGTACGCGGGATTGTCGATCTCGAACCCCTCGGCGGGTTCGAGCATGACCTCGCTGGCGGCGCGCTCCTCGTTCTCGAACGCGAAGCCGCCCTCGACGACCTTCGCCGCGGAGCCGATGGCCGTCACCGGGACGCCGACGTCCGCCGCCGTGGCCGCGATCGGGTAGGTCCCGACCCGATTGTAGAGCGTCTCGTCGACGATGCAGTCCATGCCGACGACGACGCGGTCACAGTCGGGGAGGTGGTGGCCCGCTGCGCTGTCGACCATGAGGTGGGTCTCGACCTCGGGGAACTCCGCGAGGCGGCGGGCCATCTTCCGGCCGAGGTACCGCGGCCGGGCCTCGGTGACGTAGACGGTGAAGGTCGCACCGTCGTCGATGGCCCGGGCGACCGCCGAGAGGACGGTCGTCGAGTAGTCGTGGGTCAGCAGCGTGTCGTCGTCGACGAGGAGGTCCGCAGCGGCCGTGGCCGCGCGCCGCTTCCCCGTCTCGACCCGCTCGACGACGTCGTTGACCGTCTCGCTGGTCAGGTCCATTGCGGCGGCGAGGTCGTCGGGGTCGGCTCCCTGGAGCGTCTCGACGATCTCTCGCTGGGTGTTGTGCAGCGAGGCGTGGGAGGGGTTGGCCCGGCGGAGGGCGTTGCTGTTTCGCTCCAGCGTCCGGAGGTACTCCTCGACCGAGGGGTAGTCGCGCTCGGTCAGTTCCAGCAGCGCCCGGGCGGCCTTCACGGCGACCACCGAGGAGCTGTGGGTCTGCATGTCCGCGATCTCCTCGGCTGTCTCGTCGATCATACGCGGGGAGTCGGCGCGGCCCGACAAAGACCTTTCCCGGTACGGTCCGGCGACAACGGCCGTCGATCTGGCCGAACGGACTAAGGCACCCGGTCCTCAACGGGTGAGCGAATGGTCGGCAACGACGAGCGGGCCGTCTCCGAGTCGATGGGCGTCGTGATCCTCGTCGGGTTCACCCTCCTCGTGACCGCGACCGTCGGGATCAGCGTCCTGTTCGTCCAGGACGGCGACTCGGGCGGCCCGACCGCGAACTTCACCTTCGACCACAACGCCCAGAGCGCGTCGATGCTCGTCGTTCACGAGCGCGGTGACTCCTTCGCGGCCGGTAGCCTCGTCGTCGAATCGGGCCCCAACCGCGTGACGTGGGCCGAGGTCGCGAACACGGGCGCGAACGAGACCATCGGGCCCGGCCAGGCGATCCAGCTGAGTTCGAACAGCGCCTGGGGGCAGTCCGTCCAGAGCGGCTCGACCGTCGAGATCTACCACGCACCGGGCGACGGCAACCGGACGTTGCTCGACTCCTGGGACGGCTAGCCCTTGATGTTGCAGACCGGGAAGGTCTTGGCGACCGTGTCCCCGATGCCGAGGGCGTCGGAGACCCGGACGACCTCGTCGACGTCCTTGTACACGCCGGGCGCCTCCTCCGCGACCGTCGCGCCGCTCTGGGCCTTCACGTAGACCTTCTGGCGGTCGCGCAGGTCGTCCATCACGTCCTCGCCCCAGAACTTCTGTTTCGCCTGGGTCCGGCTCATCAGGCGCCCTGCGCCGTGCGCCGTCGAGCCGAAGGTCTCGTCGAGGGAGTGCTCGCCACCCCGGAGGACGTAACTTCCGGTGCCCATGCTGCCCGGGATGATGATCGGCTGGCCCACGTCGCGGTAGGCCGGTGGCACCTCCTCGCGGCCGGCCGGGAAGGCTCGCGTGGCACCCTTCCGGTGGACGAACAGTTCGCGCTCCTCGCCCCCGCCGGCCTCGCCGGCTCCTCGAGGCGTCTCCGACGCCTCGCTGACCGTGTGAACCTCCTTCTTCGCGATGTTGTGGGCCACGTCGTACAGCAGGTCCATCTCCATGGCCTCCCAGTCGCGGTCGAACACCTTCTCGAAGACCTGCCGCGTCCGGTGGGTGATGAGCTGTCGGTTGACCCAGGCGAAGTTGATCGCGGCACACATCGCGCGGTAGTACTCGTCCGCGAGCTGTGACCCGGCGGGCGCCGCGGCCAGTTCCTTGTCCGGGAGCTGGTTCAGCAGACCGGCGTGGGTCTGCTCGATGTCCCGGAGGAAGTCGGTGCAGACCTGGTGGCCCAGGCCTCGGGAGCCACAGTGGATCAGGACGACGATCTGGTCCTCCGCGAGGCCGAAGTCGGCCGCGACCTCCTCGCGAAAGACCTCGGCGACGCGCTGGACCTCGAGGAAGTGGTTGCCGCTGCCGAGACTGCCGACCTGGTTCTTCCCGCGATCCTTGGCCTTCTGTGAGATCACGCTGGCGTCGGCCTCGGGTCGTCGCCCCTGGTCCTCGCAGTGTTCGAGGTCGTCGGGAACCGCGTAGCTCTCTTCGAGGGCCCACTCCAGGCCACGCTCCAGGATGGCCTCGACGTCGTCGACGGTGCCTTCGTGGATCCCACCGCCGCCCAGCCCCGAGGGGACGTTCGCGAACAGGGCCTCGACGAGTTCGGACTCCCGTCCCTGGAGGTCGTCGTAGGTGAGGGACGTGCGGACCATGCGGACCCCACAGTTGATGTCGTACCCGACGGCGCCGGGCGAGATGCAGCCGTCGGTGGCGTCGATGCCGGCGACGCCGCCGACGGGGAAGCCGTACCCCTGGTGACCGTCGGGCATGCAGACCGCGTACTTGCGGATGCCGGGGAGGTGGGTCGTGTTCTGCAACTGTTCGAGGGTCTTGTCCCCGGCGATCTCCTCCAGCAGGGGCTCGCTCGCCAGGACGCGGGCTGGCACGCGCATCTCGCCGGTCTGGGGAATCTCCCAGACGTGCTCTTTCACGCGGTGGAGGGTGACGTCGCCGGCGTCGAACGTGTCGCTCATACGTGCTGGTCCGCCCGGCGGCCTCAAATAGGGTTCGACCCGCCCCCCTCAGACGTCGAAGACGACGTAGGCGTGCCAGCCGGTCGCGCGCTCGGAGAGGTCCATCTCCGAGTAGGTGACGGCCTTGAGGTCGCGGGCGTCGACTTCGGCGAGCGGGACCCCCCGGTAGGTGCCCGCGACCTGCCATCCGCCGGCCGTTTCGGACACGCGCGCCTCGTTCCCGACGGGCAGGACGCTCCGCACGTCTCGCTCGTAGATGAGTTCGTCGAGGTAGTCGAACAGCAGGGCCTCGCGGCCTTCGGCGGTCACGGACACGTCGTGCCTGTCGCCGCTCGCCGGCACGTCGTCGCACATCGCGGCGGCCATGCCGTCGGCGACCGCGGCGAAGACGCCACCGAGGGTGGTCGCGTCGGCCTCGACGGCGACGTCGGCCGTGTGCTCGCGGAGCGCGAACGTCGCTGACTCGCCCGTCTCGGTCACGCGTTGCTCCCGGCGCGGTCGATCCGGTTGATGACCTCCGTGGTCTCGTCGGTCTTCTCGACGGCGACGCCGAAAGACACGATGGAGGTCACGCCCTCCTCGACGGTGAGATCGACGTCGTGGACCTGGTCCTCGCCGACGTGCATGATGAATCCGCCCATGAAGGGGTTCGGACCCATCGGCATGAAGACCGTGATCATGTCCTGGCCGTCGACGGCCTTGCGGATCTGGTCCGGTGGCTCGGCTGTCTTGAACGCCACCGAGTACGACCCCTCCTCTGGATACTCGACGAGGACGACCTCCTGGAAGTTGTCGGTGTCCCCCTCCAGCATGAGTTCGCTGATCCGGTCGAGGGGCGCGTAGATGGAACTGACGCCTGGAATCTGGGCCATCGTCGCGTCCAGGCCGCGCTTGATGCGGTTGCCGCCCACGTTGCTCTCGTTGATCAGGCCGACGACGAGGATGGTCGTGAACAGGATCGTCGCCGCCACCACCTGCGGGATGACCGTCCCGTCGCCACTGCCGAGGGCCCCGCGGATCGGGATCACGAGGGGATCGAGGAGCCCCGAGAGCAGGTCGATGCCGACGAGGAGGACGACGGCGGTGACCAGGACCGGGACGACGATGGCGGTACCGGTGACCAGCGCTTCTCTGAGGTACTCCTGTACGGTCCGGCTCCCCGTGACACCGCCGCCAGTGCCCTGTGACATGGGACGGCGTTCGCCGCCCGCGTGTGAAAGCGTTCCGCCGCGCTGCCCACCGTAGCGGGCCACGCGCGCCGAGGAGGCCGGTGGAGTTATATCTCGGCCGGTCACTACAGTCTGGTTGTGAGCGTTCACGTGGAGCGACGGGAGGTCAGCCCGGGCCACGACGACTTCGTCGCGGAGGCCTGGGACCTCAAGGAGCACATCCGCCACGACGACGGCGTGCTGCGCCAGCGCCGGGGCTTCTTCGAGGACGCCTACCGCCGGTCGACCGTCTACCTCTACCTCGACCGCAGCCGCGAGGACCACGTCATCGGCTTCGCAGCCGTCCGCCGTGACGGGTACATCCTCTTTCTCGCTGTCGACGACGACTACCGCGACCAGGGATTCGGCAAGCGCCTCGTCGCCAACGTCGCCGAGGAACACTCGACGGTGACCTGCCACGCCCGGACGACCAACCGCGAAGCGTTGCGGTTCTACAAACACCTGGGCTTCGAGGTCAAGCGACGCATCGACGGCTACTACGAGGACGGCGGCGACGCCTACTATCTCACCCTCGGCGAGGACGCCAGCATCCGCGAGCGACTGGCGCGCCTGCTGGGTCGGTAGTACCGATACCGCCGTCGTCGGCCTCGCGCTGGCGTTACCGATGCACTGGACGGGGGACGCGTTCTCCCACGACTGGGTGACGCATCTCGGTCCGATCTACCTCGCGACGATCGTGTTCCTCGTCGGGGTCGTCACGTCGTACCGGGGACTGCGACACTCGTAGCGGAATTCACCCAGCCACTCTCTCGCATGGTTTCGACCTCTGCCGTCGTCCTGCACGCGGGACACGCAGTGACCCTCGTCGAGTACCTGGTTCGGGTCCTCGTGGTCCTGCTGGCCGTCACCGGCCTCGGGGGTACCGTCCACTTGGGTCTCCGCGGCCTCGATGTCGTCCGATCGACGAACGGCGAGCGTGAGAGACGCCCGGACAGTGAGTCGTGAGCCCGTTTCCCCCGTCCGGACACGGTGCCACTGGCGCGGGGGTACCAGGAATCACCGAGTCGGTGGCAGCGACGGACGGGTCCCGAAGAGGCGCAAGCCCTATTGTCGCACTCGGACAATCGGGGGCCGATGGAGGAGCGCACGCGGGCGTACCTGCGCGGCCGGTTCGGCGACTACTACCGCCGGACGCCGGTCGAGCGGCCGCCCGACGCGGACGCGCGCGAGTGGGGATACGTCCCGTGGACGGACAGCCCCGGCGAGACGATGGTCCGCCACCAGTCGCTCCTCGACGTGGGTGACCTCGAGGGCTTTCTCGCCCGCGAGCGCCCCAAGCACGTCTACTTCTCTGCAGGCCGGTACGAGGACCCCGGTGCGAGCACGATGGGGGCGAAGTCCTGGCTGTCATCCGACCTCGTCTTCGACCTCGACGCGGACCACCTCCCCGCAGTCACCCTCGGCGAGGATTCCTACGCCGAAATGCTCGCGAAGTGCAAGGACGCCCTCCTCCGGCTCCTCTCGTTCCTGGAAAACGACTTCGGCTTCGAGGACCTGACGATCGTCTTCTCCGGCGCACGTGGGTACCACGTCCACGTCCGCGACGAGACGATTCAGCGCCTGGAGAGCGACGGCCGCCGCGAGATCGTCGACTACGTCCGGGGGATCGGCCTGGAACTCGACGCCCTCGTCTCGGAGGAACCCGTGGCGGGCACGGCCGGCCGCTCAAGTCCCGCCCACAAGCGCACGCTCTCGACGGCGGGCGGCTGGAGCGCTCGGGCCCACGCCCACGTGGTCGACTTCGTCGACGACCTGCTCGCGATGGACGAGGACGCGGCCCTCGAGCGGCTCCGAAGCTTCGACGGCGTCGGCGAGCGGAAGGCCGAGGCAGCCCTCGCGGCCGCCCGCGAGAACACGGACGCGATCCGCGAGGGCAACATCGACGTCCATCCTGCCTTCCACGGCATCGCCCGCGCCCTCGTCGACGAAGTCGTCCAGACCGACAACGCGCCGATCGACGAGCCGGTGACCACGGACACCAATCGCCTGATCCGCCTGCCCGGGAGTCTCCACGGTGGAAGCGGCCTCGTCGTCCAGCGCATCGACCGGGACGCCATCGACGACTTCGATCCGCTCGTCGACGGCGTGCCCGAGACCTTCGAGGGACACGAGATCACCGTCGAGGTGACCGAGGGCGGCACGGTGGAACTGGGGGGCGACACCTTTACACTCGAACCGGGCGGACGCACAGTCCCGGAATACCTCGGCGTCTTCCTGATGGCCAGGGGTCGCGCCGAGAAGGGGAGGGAGTAGCATGGACCTCGATCAACTCCAGTCGGTGCGCGACCGCGAGCGACAGACAGACCGCCTCCAGCAGCTCCGGGAGTCCTTCTACGAGGAGGCGGCCGACTTCGTCGCTGACCTCCGAGCCGAGCGCGACGCGGCGGCGGCGGACGTCGACGACCCCTTCGACTCGCCGCAGGTCAATCGACTGACCGACCGGATCAGAACCGCCGAGCAGACCCTGGAGGCGATCTACGAGAAGCGCGTCGGCAAGGTCGTCAAGGCCGCCACCTTCGCGGCGGCCGACCTGCCCGCCGAGGCCGACGGGATGACGAAGGAGGAGTCCGCCCTCTTCGATACGCTCGTCGACGAGATCGAGGCCAATCGGGCGACCGTCCTCGGCCGGCTCCGGGGTACCCACGACGACAGCGCCCCCGGATCGGGCGGTGGGGCGTCCGACACGCACGACGAGGCGGACGGCGATGCGGTCGCTGCGGCCGATCTGATGGGCGAGGGTGCCACGGACGCGGCCGACGCCGACCCGGTGCCACCGGACGCCGCCAGTGAGGCCGGCGAACAGCCACCGCCACCACACCCGATGGAGTCCGACGACCCCCATGACCCGGCCTCGGACCCGGAGGCCACCGACGGTGCTGGAGCGGCCGACGGCGACGCGGCCGCCTCGCCAGCGTCGTCCGGGGATGGGGACGACGACGGAGCCGAGGACGCGGACGTCGATCGGCACCTGGTGCGCATCACGGACGACGTCGGTCCGATCCTGGGCGTCGACGAGCGCGAGTACGATCTGTCGGCCGACGACGTGGTGACGCTCCCGGCTGCCAACGCGGAACCACTCGTCGAGCGCGGGGCCGCGGAACGACTGGAGTGACCCCCCGGGCCACTCAGGGGCTCGGCCGCGACCCGAGCGTGAGTTCGACCGTCCGTCGGCTCCCGCCACGGATCAGCGCCACGTCGACAGTGTCGCCGGGGCTCGTCGACAGCGCGAGGACGCGAGAGAGCCCCTCGCGGTTTGGAATCGGTTGGCCCGCGATCGAGAGGATCACGTCGCCACCGGTGTCGACGGTCTCGCCGCCCAGGTACCGCTGGCCGGTCGACCCCTGGAGGACGCCGGCGGAGGGGGAGCCATCCACCACCTCGTGGACGTAGACCCCGCGCGTGACCGGGAGCGCGTTGGCCTCGGCGACCGGTGGCGTCACGTCCCGGATCTCGACGCCCATGTAGGAGTGCTCGTAGGTCCCGTTCTCGATGAGGGCGGGGACGACGCGCTCGACCATCGCGGCCGAGATTGCGAAGCCGATGTTGTCGCCGCCACCGGAGTTGATGACGCCGGCGACCTCGCCGTCGAGCGTGACGAGTGGCCCGCCGCTGTTCCCGGGGTTGACGGCCGCGTCGGTCTGAATCGCGGCGGGGATGGAGAAGCCGTTCTGGGCGGGCAGCGCGCGCCCGCGACCGCTGATGATCCCGGCGGTCAGCGACCCCGAGAGGCCGAAGGGGTTCCCGATGGCGGCGACGTGCGCGCCGACCGGTGGGGGCGACTCGACCAGCGGCAGTCCGACCGCCCCGGTGGGCTTCTCCGGGACCTCGAAGACCGCGAGGTCGCTGTAGACGTCCGTGCCGACGACCGACCCCTCGCGCCAGCCGACGCCGTCGAACCAGGCCGACAGGCCGTCGACGTCGCTGACGACGTGTTCGTTCGTGACGAGGTAGTCGTCCTCGTAGACCCAGGCGGTTCCCTGGGCGGTCCCGCCGAGCGATTCGACGCGGACCGCGGCGACGGAGTCGACCATCTCGCGGTAGACCTGCGTGTACGTCGATCCGCCGGTGAGCTGTTCGGTGTCGCTGACGTCCTGGGGCGCCGCGGGCGTGGCACTCGCGCGCTCGTCGCCCGGGGTGTCGGTGGCCGGGGTGTCTCGCTGGGGGGTGTTGACCGAACACCCGGCGAGCCCGCCCGCCGCGGCCGTCCCGAGGGCGGCGAGGAAGCCGCGTCGGGACACGTTCTGCCTGTTCATACCGACCGGTGGGAGTAGAGCGGGATAAGTCACGGGGCAACCTTCTCGTACTGGGGCGTCATACCGGGCAGCATGGGACAAAGTGACACTACCGAGGTGCCGCCGCCGGACTTCGTCGTGCCGGGTGTCCGCTGCGCGCTGGAGATGGCGCTCGTCGGGTTCGTCATCCTCTACGTGGGCCTCCCGTCATCGAACGTCTTCTACACGGGTGCGGTCGTCGTCGCCGCGATGACGACGATGACGGTCGTCCTCTTCTGGTCGCTGAACCGCCAGATGGAGGCCTGGATCGCCCGGGCGCGCCGGACGGGCCCGTCGTCGGACTGAGCCAGTCAACCGGTGCTTCCGGGAGCCACTGCCGCCGTGGCCAGCGTTAAGTGGACTTCGGGCGAATCGTCGACCGACCATGGAGCTCACCTGGCACGGCCACTCGACGTGGCACGTCGCGGTCGGGGAGACGAGTCTGCTCATCGACCCGTTCTTCGAGAACCCGAAGACGGACGTGGACCCCGAGGAACGTGACCCCGACGCGGTCCTGCTGACCCACGGCCACGCCGACCACGTCGGCGACGTGGACCGCTACGAGGGCACGCGCCTGGTCGCGACGCCGGAACTCGTGGAGTACTGCCGCGACGAGTTCGGTGACTTCGAGGCCGTCGGGGGGATGGGGATGAACCTCGGCGGGACCGTCGAGGTGGGCGACGCCTTCGTGACGATGGTCCGGGCGGACCACTCGAACGGCATCGAGACGAGCTACGGCACCTCTGGCGGGATGCCTGCGGGCTTCGTCATCTCCGACACGAAACCCACGCAGGTCGGGGACGCCGATAGCACGACCTTCTACCACGCCGGCGACACCTCGCTGATGGTCGAGATGCGCGAGGTCATCGGCCCGTTCCTGGAGCCAGACGCGGCGGCAGTTCCCGTGGGCGACCACTTCACCATGGGGCCGGCCCAGGCGGCCGTGGCAGTCGACTGGCTCGACGTCGACACCGCCTTCCCGATGCACTACGACACTTTCCCGCCGATCGAACTGGACCCGCAGGAGTTCGTCCGGGAGGTGGCGGCCACCGGGTCCGACGCGGACGTCGCCGTCCTCGAGGGCGACGAGTCGTTCGAGCTCTGACCCCGCCCGGGCCGCCGTCTCAGCAAGGGGCAACAACCGTCGTCACGGGTAGTATTTTCTACGCGGAGGGCGAGAGCGTGTACATGGCAGACATCGAAGTCACCAGCACGTGCGAAGAGGGGTACACAGTCACCAGCGTCGTCGACGAGTGGGAACTGACGGTCGACGCGACCGGCGAGGACGGCCCGACGGCCCAGGAAGTACTCGCTGCGGACTACGCGTCCTGTTACATCCCCGCCTTCCGCGTCGGCGCCAAGAAGGAGGGCATCAGCGACCTCGGCCGGATCGAGGTCGAGGTGGCGGCCGACCTCGACGAGGACGACGACCTGGTGTCGGTCGCCTTCCACGTCAAGACCGAGGCCTCGCTCGAGGACGTCGCGGACGACGTGGTCGCGCGCGGCGAGGACATCTGCCACGTCCACGACGCGCTCCGCGACGAACTCCACGCCGACATCACCGTCACCGACGAAGCCTTCTAGACTCCCTCGCTGCCTGGTCGGTCGCCCGTCCGCACCGGGAAACGCTCATACCACAGGCGTGGCAACGGACAGCTATGACCGACTGGACCAATCGGCTGGCCGGCGCTCGCATGCAGGTCGACCAGCAGTTCCAGGACCGCGTGACGAACTCGCAGTTCACGAACCAGCAGTGGGGGCTCATCATGACGGCCGTCGACTGGGAAGTCGAATCGCCCGAGGACGACCAGGCGGCTCGGCTCGTCGCCGACACGAGCAACTTCGGAGACATCATTCCGGAACTCGACCGGATCCAGCAGCAGGTCGGTCCGGGAGCCGATCCGGACGGCGTCGAGGGCTCGAACCCCCTCCGGCGCGCGATGCGGAAGGTGGCACAGTCGCTGTCGCTGTCAGACGCCGGGGGTGGGAACGACCAGGGCAAGCAGCGGGAAGCAGAGGCGCTCGTGCAGGACTACGCGCGCGAGCTGCAGGCGTTCCTCGAGAAGCACGGCCGCTGGGAGGAGATCCGGGAGGCGGCGGCCGCAGAGCGCACCGAGGCGTCGAACTCCGAGTAACGGGACCCGGCTACAGCCGGTCGACGATGGCGTCGGTCACGTCGACCGTCGACGCGTCGCCGCCGAGGTCTGGCGTCCGGGGCCCCTCGGCGAGCGTCGTCTCGACGGCGTCGCGCACCCGATCCGCTTCCTCGGGAGAGTCCAGGTGGTCGAGCAGCATCGCGGCCGAGAGAACCATCGCCGCCGGGTTGGCGATCCCCTGCCCGGCGATGTCCGGCGCGGAGCCGTGGACGGGCTCGAACAGCGCGTTGTCCGCCCCGACGTTCGCGCTCGGCAGGAGGCCCAGCCCGCCGACGAGCCCCGCGGCGAGGTCGGAGAGCATGTCCCCCGCGAGGTTCGGGCAGATGACCACGCCGTAGTCCTCGGGGTGCGTGATGAGGTGCATCGCGAGTGCGTCCATGAGCGCAGTGTCGTAGTCGGCTCCCCGCTCGTCGCCGACGGCCGCGGCAGTTTCCACGAACAGCCCGTCGGTGGTCCGCATGACGTTCGCCTTGTGGGCGATGGTGACGTCGTCGAAGCCGTTCTGGTGCGCGTACCGGAACCCGTACTCGGCGATCTGACGCGAGGCGTCTTCGGTGATCACGCGCGTCAGCGTCGTGACGCCGTCGGTGATCTCGCTCTCGATGCCCGAGTAGACGCCTTCGGTGTTCTCGCGGACGAAGACGAGGTCGGTGTCGGGCTGGACGGCGTCGAGACCGGGATAGGAACGTGCCGGTCGGACGTTCGCGTAGGAGCCGACCACCTGCCGGAGTGGGAGGATCACGTCGGCAGCCGTCTCGCCCGCGGCGCCGAAGAGCGTCGCGTCGGCGTCGGCGGCGACCTCGCGCGTCTCCTCGGGGAGCGCCCTCCCGGTCTCCGCCAGCGTCTCGTCACCGGCGTCTCCGTGGACGAACTCGAAGTCGACGTCGAGCGCTTCGAGGACCTCGACGGCCGCCGGCGTCACCTCCTGACCGATCCCGTCCCCCGGGATCACCGCAATCTCGTGTGTCATGGTCGAGTACCTCGACAGTGCGGCCCGGGCTTCGAAAGCGGTTCGGTTCGCGCCGGCCGGGCAGCTACCGGCCGGCGGTCCAGTTCGTCTGGCCGTAGGGCGGACACGGCTCGTACCCGGGTTCGACGGCGCCAGGATTGGCCGGCAGGCAGGTGCCCTCGTCGGGCAGCTGGTCCGCGTGTGGGCCGGTGTACTCCAGCACGTAGAGGCCGCTGTGGACGTCGCCGTAGATCACGTGACCGTCGTGGAGGACGGGATCGCTGAACGCGAAGGCGTGGGGCTGGGTTGGCAGCGGTTGGTGGATCGGCGTACCGTCCCCGCCCACCTCCGGCTCGCCGGACATGCCGTACGACGCCCATCGGACCTTCGAGACGGGGTCGTTGAAGAAGTATCCCGCCTCGCGGGGGTTCGCCGGATCCGACAGGTCGATCGCCCGGAGGCCGCCGCTGTAGTAGGTGGTGAAGGCCACGTCGGGGAAGGCGAGGCTGAAGTGGGGGCTGAGCCAGCCCGGCGAGGCGACGGTCCCCGGCGCGTAGTGATCGCTGTTGCAGTTCGCGGACTCCTGTCCGGGGAGCACGTAGCTGGCGAGCGGGTCGGGGACCAGGGTTCGACCGACAGAGGCGGTCTCGTCCGTCGCGTTGCCACCTTCCTCCAGGCCCACGATCCGGACGGCGGAGCCAGGACAGGCGCCGAGCTGGACGGTCTCGTTGGACTGGTGATAGACAGGTCCGGAGGACTCCCCGGAGGCCAGGAAGTATGGTCGATCGGGGATCCGCAGGAGCGAGTGCGGGATCCCGTTGGGGTGGCCGGGCTGTGCCTTGAGCGACTCCCCCACTTCGGGATCGAGGACGGTGAGACAGCTGTCCGCGGCGGGGACGTCCGTCGGGGCTGCCGGATCGCACTCGCCCTCGCCGCGGACCGACGAGAGCAGGTTCGTGCTGTCCAGCATGAGGAAGCCGAGGTCGGGCTGGGCGAGGTAGACGCGCCGCCCGTCCGTGGACAGGATCGCCTCGTGGGAGTTCCCCGTGTAGCCCGTCTGTCGGTTCAGGTCCCACTCCGCGACGAGTGCGGGATCGCAGGACCCGTCCTGACAGCCCGTCAGGTCGAGCACCTTCAGGTTGGGCGATCCGAGGAAGGTCTGGACGGCCAGGACCCGGTCGGGGTTCTGCGGGTCGCGCCACAGCCGGACGTCGTGGACGCTCAGGTTCCCGAAGTCGTGCCTGGCGACGAGCTCCGGCTGTCGACAGTCCTCGGAGATGTCCCAGACGGACAGCCCCCGGTCTGGCAGGTCGTTCGGGGGCTCGAACCACAGTTGGCTCGGCGGCGTCCGCTGATCGATCACCAGGAGGTCGCCGCTGGCCTCCATCCCCTCGATGCCGTTCCCGGTGCCGGGCACGGCGTCTGGAACGGGGCCGACGACCTCGGGATCGGACGGGTCGGCCACGTCGACGATCAACGGTGGCTGGTGGCCGACGAGCGAGCCGACGTAGACGCAGTCGCCGGCGACCGTCACGTCCCCGTTCGATCCCCGGGGGATCCCGAACGACTCGTCGCCCACGTACTGGTGGTCGTCCAGCAACGGTGCGTGGCCGACGAGTTCGAAGTTTCGGCCCGTCCCGCCCTCGGGGATGTCCGCGGCGCTCGCGGCCGGGGCTGGCGGCTGGAGCGCCCCCGGACCGGCTCCGTCATCCACCGATTCCGGTTCGGCCGGTGGTTGGTCCCCGGACGGGACCACCCCGAGGAGAATGGCTCCGACTACCAGGAGGAGGACGACCGCGAGGGCGAGTCCTGCGAGTTTCAGGGCGGCCGCGCGAGACGACGGCAGCCTCATGGATCACCGTCCGTCGAGCGGTGCGAACCAGACATGGACGCCACCTGGCGGGAGACGGTCTTTGGAATGGTGAACCTACGAGCGTGGCGCGGCGGATCGGCTGCGAGCGACAGTGGTAGCCACCGACCAACGCGTCCGTCGAGGACCGGCGGTGGCGGCCGCGAGAAGAGAACGGCCGGTCAGTCGCCGCCAGCGTAGGGCAGGTCGGCGGCGGTGTCTGCGATGGCCCGTCGGTTGGACTTCATCAGCGCCGTCGTGTCCCAGATGCCCTCGACGAGTGCCTTGCGCTGGCCCTCGTTGACGGTGACGTTGATCGTTCGGTCGTCGAAGTGGACCGTCTCCTCGGCCACGTCGACGTCGATCTCTTCGTCCGGGTACTCCTTGATCCAGTTCTGGAGGTCCCGGACGTCCTCCGGCTCCGCCGTGACGGTGGGGATGCCGAGCGCCAGGCAGTTCCCGGCGAAGATCTCGGCGAAGCTCTCGCCGATCAGCGCGTCGATGCCCCAGCGCATCAGCGCCTGGGGCGCGTGCTCGCGCGACGAGCCACAGCCGAAGTTGTTGTTGACCACCATGATCGAGGCGTCCTGGTACCGGTCCTCGTTCAGCGGGTGGTCCTTCGGCTCGTCGTCCTCGTCGAATCGCAGGTCGAAGAACGCGAACTCGCCGAGACCGTCGAAGGTGACGACCTTCATGAACCGCGCCGGGATGATCTGGTCGGTGTCGATGTCGTTCCCGCGGATGGGGACGCCGGTGCCGCTGACGTCCGTTACTTCGGGAATCTCCTCAGTGCCACTCATACGGTCACCACCTCCGGCAGTTCGCGGACATCTGTCACCTCGCCCTCGATGGCCGCGGCGGCCACCATCTGGGGGTTCATCAGGATGGTCCGGCCGTCCTTGCTCCCCTGGCGACCGATGAAGTTCCGGTTCGAGGAGGAGGCACAGGCCTCGTCGCCCTCCAGCTGGTCCTCGTTCATGCCGAGGCACATCGAACAGCCGGCGTTGCGCCAGTCGAAGCCCGCGGCCTCGAAGACGTCCTTCAGGCCCTCCGCCTCGGCGGCGTGCTGGACGCGCTGACTGCCGGGGACGACCATCGCGCGCACGTCGTCGTGGACCTCCCGACCCTCGACGATCTGGGCTGCACGGCGCAGGTCGGGCAGGCGCGCGTTCGTGCACGAGCCCAGGAAGGCCACGTCGATCTCGTAGCCATCCATCGTGTCGCCGGGCGAGACGCGCATGTGCTCTTGGGCGCGCCGGGCCGTGTCCTGTTTCTCCTCGGGCAGCGCCTCGGGCTCCGGGATGGGGTCGGTGATGCCGACGCCCTGGCCGGGCGTGGTGCCCCAGGTGACGACCGGCTCCAGCGACGAGCCGTCGATGGTGACCACGTCGTCGTACTCGGCGTCCGCGTCGCTCCGGATGGACTCCCAGTAGGGCTTCAGGCGGTCGAACTCCTCCGGATTCTCCTGGAAGTAGTCCGTCTCCGCGAGCCACTCGTAGGTGGTCTCGTCGGGGTTGACGTAGCCCGCGCGGGCGCCGCCCTCGATGGACATGTTGCAGATGGACATCCGGCCCTCCATGCCCAGGGACTCGATGGCCTCGCCGGCGTACTCGTAGACGTAGCCGACGCCGCCGTCGGTGCCGAGCCGTCGGATGATCTCGAGGATGACGTCCTTGGCCTCGACGCCCTCGCCGAGTTCCCCGGTCACCTCGATCTTGCGGACCTGCTGTTTGTCCATGGCGATGGTCTGGGTCGCCAGGACGTCGCGGATCTGGGAGGTGCCGATGCCGAAGGCCAGCGCGCCGAAGGCGCCGTGCGTGGACGTGTGGGAGTCGCCACAGACGATGGTCTTCCCCGGCTGCGTCAGTCCCTGCTCCGGGCCGACCACGTGGACGATACCCTGATCGCCCGAGGTGGGGTCCAGGAACTCGATGCCCGCCTCGCGGACGTTTTCCTCGAGTTCCGACATCATCTCCTCGGCCGCGTCGTCGCCGTAGGGGCGGGACTGGTCGGCCGTCGGGACGATGTGGTCGACCGTCGCCAGCGTCAGGTCCGGCCGGGCGACCTCGATGTCGCGCTCGCGGAGCATCCCGAAGGCCTGCGGGCTCGTGACCTCGTGGATGAGGTGGAGCCCGACGAACAGCTGGTCCTGGCCGTTGGGCAGTGTCGTCACCTTGTGGCGGTCCCAGACATTGTCGTAGAGCGTTCCCTCGCTCATACTGTATCCGTCCGTCCTTCGGTGCCGCGCTCGAACACGCGGTCGGCGCCCTCGTCGTCGGGGCTCTCGTGGTCGACGTCTCGCATCTCGTCGGTCTGTTCGGCATCGGGGCCGCCACCGTCGGCGGCCACGGCGGGCCCCCAGAAGGCGTCGCCGAAGGGCTCACCGGTGTGGGGGTGCGTGTGGTCGACGTCACGCATCTCAGTCATCCGCACGCACCTCCTCCTGCTCCTCCTGCTCCTCCTGTTCCGCTTCCTCTTCGGTCGCCTCCTCGCCCCACGAGAACAACGCACGGAGGCGCTCGCCGACCTCCTCGATCTGGTGGTTCTGCTCGGCTTCGCGCAGTTGCTTGTAGGAGGGGCGGTGGGTCTGGTTCTCGGTGATCCACTCGCGGGCGAAGGTCCCCTCCTGAACCTCCTCGAGGATGGTCTCCATGCCCTCGCGGTCGATGACCTCCTCACCGCGCGAGAGGCCACCGTACTCGGCCGTGTCCGAGACGGAGTTCCACATGCCCATGTGCCCACCCTCGTACATCAGGTCGACGATGAGCTTGAGCTCGTTCAGGACCTCGAAGTAGGCCATCTCGGGGCTGTAGCCGGCGTCGACCATCGTCTCGAAGCCGGCCTTGACCATCTCGGTGACGCCGCCACAGAGGACGGCCTGCTCGCCGAAGAGGTCGGTCTCGGTCTCCTCGCGGAAGGACGTCTCGATGACGCCCGCGCGGGTGCAGCCGATGGCCTTCGCGTAGGCGAGTCCCTGGGCGTGGGCGTCGCCGGTGGCGTCCTGGTAGACCGCCAGCAGGCCAGGCGTGCCCTCGCCGCGCTTGTACGTCCGCCGGACCAGGTGGCCCGGGGCCTTCGGGGCGACCATCGTCACGTCCACGCCCTCCGGCGGTTCGATCTGGCCGTAGTGGATGTTGAATCCGTGCGCGAACTGCAGCGTGTCGCCGGCCTCCAGTTCGTCAGCGATCTCGTCGTAGACGTCGGGCTGGACCGTGTCGGGCACCAACATGACCACGACGTCGGCCTGCGCCGCCGCCTCGGTTGGCGTCGCCACGGGAAGCCCGTCCGACTCGACCGCCTGCCGGGAGGACGAGGACTCCTGGAGTCCGACGACCACGTCCACCCCGCTCTCGTCTAGGTTCTGGGCGTGGGCGTGGCCCTGGCTCCCGTACCCCAGCACGGCCACGGTCTTGTCCTGCATCTTCGATTCGTCTGCGTCGTCGTCGTAGTAGACGGTCGTGGTAAAGTCGTCAGTCATCGGAAACCTCCTGTGTGGCGACCTGTGCCTCGGTCGGTGCCCGGTTGGGCGGTGTGACCTGGGCGGTCGGTGCCTCGCCGCGTGCCAGCGCCGCGTACCCGGTCCGGGCGATCTCGCGGATGCCGAACTGGGCGTAGGCGTCGATGGCGTCGTCGATCTTCTGCTCGTCGCCGGTGATCTGGGCGGTGATCGTCCGCGGGCCGGCGTCGAGCGTCGTTCCGTCGTACATCTGCGTGATGGCGTTGACCTTGTCGGGCTCGTCGCCGTCGACCTTGACGATGACGAGTTCGCGCTCCAGCGCGTCGTCGGCCAGTTCGCGCACGGAGATGACGGGGATCAGCTTCTCCAGTTGCTTCTTGGCCTGGTCGATGCCCGGCCGTGGCTCCTCGATGACGATGGTCATCCGGGCCATGGTGTCGTCGATGGTCGAGCCGACGGTCAGCGACTCGATGTTGAACTGCCGGCGGCTGAACAGGCCGGAGATCTCCGCGAGGACGCCCGGCTCGTGCTTGACCAGCGCCGACAGGACGGCCTCCTCCGGCGGGTGTTCGGCCTCGGCTTCCGGGTCGATCCGGATGCCCTGGGAGTTGCGTCGTCCCTCGGGAAGCTGTCGGTCGTCCGGCGCGGGGCCGGGGAGTTCGCCGGTCGTCATCTAGAGTCCCTCCAGTTGCTCCTCGGTCAGTGCGAAGCGGGCGTTGTCGCCCCCGCTCGGCACCATCGGGTAGACGTTCTCGCCGGGGTCGATGATGACGTCGATGACCGAGGGCCCGTCGTACTCGCGGGCGGCCTGGATCGTCTCTTCGACCTCGTCGTAGTCCTCGACGCGGAAGCCGCGAGCGCCGTAGGCTTCCGCGAGCTTGTCGAACTCCGGGATCCACGGGTACTCGGAGGCCATCCGGCGGCCCTCGTAGAAGCCGTCCTGCCACTGGCGGACCATCCCGATGGCCTCGTTGTTCAGGATGACGACGGTGATGTCGAGGTTCTCGCGAACTGCGACGGAGATCTCCTGCCCGGTCATCAGGAACGAGCCGTCGCCGTCGAAGCAGACGACCTCCTGGTCGGGCGCGGCGAGCTTGGCCCCGATGGCCGACGGGACGCCGTAGCCCATCGTCCCAAGGCCGTGACTGGAGACCCAGGTGCGGGGCTCGACGTAGGTCCAGTACATGCAAGCCCACATCTGGTGTTGCCCGACGCCCGTCGTGACGATGGTGTCGTCGTCGGTCACCTCGTCGAACTTCTCGACCACGAACTCGGGCTTGAGCGGCTCGTCCTCCGGCATCTCGTAGTCCAGCGGGTACTCCGATTTCCACTGCTGGCAGGTGTCGCGCCAGGCGTCGATCGACGGTGCCGCCGACATGGCGTCGTCGAGCTGGCGGAGCACGTGTTTCGCGTCGCCCACCAGCGGGTAGTCCGCGTGGACGTTCTTGCTGATCTCCGCCGGATCGACGTCGACGTGGGCGACCTCGGCGTCGGGCGCGAAGGTGTCGAGCCCGCCGGTCAGCCGGTCGTCGAAGCGCGTCCCGACCCCGAGCAGGAGGTCGGTGTTCGAGATTGCCAGGTTGGCGTAGCCCGTGCCGTGCATGCCGGCCATCCCCAGGGAGAGGTCGTGGTCCTCGGGGAACGCACCGATGCCGGGCATCGTCGTGATGACCGGGATCTCGTACTCGGTGGCGAACTGGTGGAGCTCGTCCCAGGCTTCGCCCTTGATGACGCCCCCACCCGCCAGGATGACGGGTCGATCGGCCGCGGCCAGCGCGTCGGCCGCCTCCTGGACGACCACGTCGTCGGCCTCGGTCGGCGGGTCGTAGGTGTCGGGCGTCTGCGGCCCCGCCGGCTGGCGGTCGGTCTCGCCCTGCGTGACGTCCTTCGGCAGGTCGACCAGCGTCGGGCCCTGCCGACCGTCGTTCGCCAGTGCCCACGCGGTGCCGACGTCGTCGCCGACCTCGTCGGGCGCCGAGGAGAAGATGTTGTACTTCGTGACGGGCTGGGTGACGCCGATGGTGTCGGTCTCCTGGAAGGCGTCGTTGCCGACGAGGTCCGTCGGGACCTGGCCGGTCAGGGCCAGCACGGGGTCCGAGTCCATGCTCGCGTCCGCCAGTCCGGTCACGAGGTTGGTCGCGCCGGGGCCCGACGTGGCCATACAGACGCCGGGGTCGCCAGAGACGATCCCGTAGGCGTCCGCGGCGTGGGCCGCGCCCTGCTCGTGGGCCATCGTGACGTGGTCGATCGCCTCGTGTTCGTAGAGCGCGTCGTAGACGGGCATGATCGCCCCGCCCTGGACGCCGAAGATGAGTTCGACGCCCGCGCCCTCCAGCGCGGCCGCGACGGCGTCCGCGCCGGTGGCGATCCCGTCGTCCGCCGTGTCCTGTGACTCTGTAGCCTCGTCGGCCGCCTCTTCCGTCTCGTCCTTCGGGACGGACGCGCGCTCGCTCACGTCCATCCCTCCTGTCGTGTGTGTCGTTGCATGGTAACCTCCTGTGGGTAGTCGACGATCGATGCCTGGCCGAACGATGGTGTGGGTCTGTCTGGGGCTAGCTCGCCCCTACAATACCCACGCCGAGGAGAAGCGCGCCGCTGGTGTCGGGGCGTCCGCCCGCGTCGCCAGCGGTCTGTCGCATCAGTATGGTGGTGTGACCGCGAACCGGTATAAGAGTTGCGTGACGCGGGCGACGCGACGCGGCGAGTGGCGGTCCCTGGCCCCGCTGTGACGGTCTCGGCTGCCACGACGCCGGCTGAGGCGCGCCGCTGGTCGGACGGCTCCGATCGCGGAGTCGGGGACGTCATGGCGCTACGCCCTGACCTCCTCTTCTGCCTGCTCGACGCCGATCTCGCGGGCGAACTTCTCCAGTTCCGCCATCGTGACCCGCTGGGACTCCGCGCCGAAGTCCTTGACACGGCGCGTGACCGCCCGGACCTCGTCGTCGGTCGGGTCGTACCCGGCCTCGACCAGGCGCTCCCGGACGGAGTGCTGGCCGGTGTGCTTCCCGAGGACGAGTTCGCGCGTCGCCCCCACCATCTCGGGGGTCATGACGCCCGGCTCGAAGGTGTCGGAGTTCTCGATGACGCCCGCCGCGTGGATACCGCTCTCGTGGGCGAAGGCGTTCTGGCCCACGACGGGCTTGTTGCCCGGCACCGGGACGTCGCTGCGCTCCTCGACCAGCCGCGAGAGCTCCGTGATCTTCGTCGTGTCGATGCCGGTGTCGACGTCGTACAGGCTCTCCAGGGCCATCACGACCTCCTCGTAGGCCGCGTTGCCCGCCCGCTCGCCGATGCCGTTGACCGACACCTGGGCCTGGGCCGCCCCGGCCTCGAAGCCCGCCAGCGCGTTGGCCGAGGCCAGCCCGAAGTCGTCGTGGGTGTGGACGTCGACCTGTGCCCCGTCGGCGGCGTCGACGACCAGCGCGACCATCTTCTGGAAGCGGGTCGGCGTCGCGACCCCCGTCGTGTCAGGGATGTTGACCCAGTCCGTGCCCGCGTCGGCTACCGCCGAGACCACCTCGAGCAGATAGTCCTCGTCGGTCCGGGTGGCGTCCATGGGCGAGAACATGCACTCGACGCCGGCTTCTTTCACCCGCTCGACGGACTCGACCGCCCGTTCCAGGACCTCCTCCCGGGTGCTGTGCATCGAGTCCTCGATCTGGACGTCGCTGGTGGACGCGAACACGTGCACCACGTCGACGCCGCTGTCGAGCGCCGCCGCTACGTCTTCCTCGACAACGCGTGCCAGGCCACAGACCGACGTCCGGCTGGCGTCCGCGATGTCGCGCACCGCCTCGAACTCGGCGTCCGAGTTGACCGGGAACCCGGCCTCGATGACGTGGGTCCCCATGTCGTCGAGCAGGGCCGCTATCTCCCGTTTGTCTTCGTAGGAGAACGACGTTCGTGGCGTCTGCTCACCGTCGCGGAGCGTGGTGTCGAAAATGCGTCCGTCGTCGACCTCAGAGGTACTATCGAGCGTCCCCTGGAAGAACTCGATCCGCCGGGGTATCCGACGAATCCTCCGTGTTGGACATAAGCACTTGTCTGGGGGAGGTCTCGCCACATAAAGCTGTCCCTCGCTCGACACGCGTGTGTATCGTTCACAGGCGCCCCGAACCGGACTGGGCCCGCACAGGGACGCGCGGCCCTGGCGTCCGCCGGTTCGGCCCCAGCAACCTTTTTCCTACCGCCCGGAGTGGAGCACGTATGAGCGAGTTCGACGGCCTCGACCTCCAGTCGGTCGAGGACCACATCGACGGGGGCGACGACGACGGCGGGTCCGGCCGCGTCGTCCTCGGCGTCCTCGACGGGACGACGCCGGCCGAGGAGTGGGTCGAGACGGTCGTCGAGGAGTCGGTACTGGTGCTGAACGTCGAGGGCAACATCAACGAACTGGCGGCCGGCTTCGCCAGGGACGTCAAGGAGGCCGGCGGGGAACTGATGCACTTCCGGGGGTTCCTGATCGTCACGCCGCCCGGCGTGGACATCGACGCCGGCCGCCTCGAGTGAGGGCGTGAGCGTTCCTTCCTGACTGCTGATGGCAAGTCCGCTCACCTGGACCGTCGCGACGACGGTTCTCGTCAGCCTCACGGCATGGATCGGGGTTCTCACGCTGTTCCTCCGCGAGGACCTCCTCGATCGACTCCTGCTCGGCATGGTGGCGCTGGCGGCCGGATCGCTGATCGGCGGGGCCTTCCTGCACCTCCTTCCGCGCGCCGTCGCCGACGCCGGGACCGAAGACACGCTCCCAGTCTTTCTGGTCGTCGTCGCCGGCTTCTGTGCGTTCTACGTCCTCGAACAGTTCATCCACTGGCACCACCACCACGCCGCTGTCCACGACCGGGAGCCCGTCTCCTACCTCGTCCTGATCTCCGACGCCATCCACAACTTCATCGACGGGCTCGTCATCGCGGGGTCGTTCCTCGTCGGCACCCCGGTCGGGATCGTGACGACGCTCGCCATCGCCATGCACGAGATCCCACAGGAGATCGGCGACTTCGGGGTCCTCGTCTACGGCGGCTTCGAGAAACGACGGGCGCTGGTCCTCAACTACCTCACGCAGGCGTCGGTCATCCTGGGTGGTCTCGTCGGCATCTCCCTCGGCCAGGTCTTTTCGGGGTTGCCGACGATCCTCCTTCCGTTCGCGGCCGGGAACTTCATCTACGTCGCGAGTTCCGACCTGATCCCCGAGATAAAGCGCGACGAGGACGTCCGGCGGTCCCTGGCCTACTTCGGGGTCTTCCTCCTCGGGATCGTCCTCATGCTCGGCATCCGGCTCCTCCGGGGGTCGCTCGGGTGACCCCTCGCAGACGGCGCACCCGGCGTTCCCGCGGCGTATGGGCCACATACTCTCCGCGGGGGCACGCGACCCCCGTCGCATGGAGTTACCGAGTCCACGCGAGTGTCCGGGGATCCTCGACATTCCGTCGGGGTCGTCGGCGGCCTGACCGGCCTGGCGCTGGTCCTCTTCGGGGACGTGACGCCCTGGGGTGTCGTCCTCCTCGCGCTGGGCGGGTGGGTGTCTTTCACCGCGGTCATCGTCTGCTTCGCCTGGGAGTGGGCGCACTTCGCGCCCTGCGATCCCTGGTCGGAGACCGACGTGCAATGGCGACACCGGGTCAGTTCGCCAGAATCGTCAGGTAGTGCCCGTCGGGGTCACGAATCCTGGCGCCGTCGTCCAGCGTCTCTCCGCCGAGTGCCCTCCCCTCGACGCGGGCCGCGACACCCCCGGGATCGTCGGACCCGACTCCGAGGTCGACGTGGACGCCACCGCGTGCGTCGGCGATGCCCAGTTGCGGTTCCCACAGTTCGAGGTCGAAGTCCCCGACGGTCAGCCGCACCCGTCGGCGGTCCTTCCCGCGGTCGACCACCTCGAACCCGAGGTGATCGTAGAAGTCCGTCGCCCTGTCGAGATCCTCGACCTCCAGGACGACCTCGAAGAGGCCCGACACGGCGCCGGTCGGATCGTCCACGTCGCGCTGACCGAGTTCCACGCAGTTGCCCACCAGGTCGAAGAAGTACAGCGACCGCGCGTCGCCGAACTGCTCCTCGTGGAGGTCGAAGCGCTCGCCGAGGCGGTCGAACCAGTCGTCGTAGCTGTCGGCGGGAATCGAGAGCGCGTAGTGGGTGTGGAGGCCGCCGCGTGGGACGTCGCCCGGCGCACGCAACACCAGGTCCGTCTCGCCGATCCCGAGTGCGACCTCGCGCTCGGCCTCGCGGCGGACGTCGAGGTCGAGGAACGCCTCGTAGAAGGAGACGGCGCGGTCCAGGTGCGGCACTTCGAGAGCCAGCCAGCGCGGGCCGGTAAGCATGCGTCCACCTTGGCTGTCCGGGGCAAAAAGCGGTGGCCCGCCGGCGGCGACTCGGTCCCTCAGTTCCAGTAGTCGGGCTCGTTGCCTTCGCGCCACTTGATCGAGCAGCCCCGAGAGGGCTCGAAGTCGGCGGACACCGGCTCACCGGCGAGGAGTGCTTGGACGTGACGGGCCATCTCTCGGTCGCTCGGCTCGGCGTCGGGGTTCGGCGCGTCGTCGAGGCGGCCGTGGTAGACCAGTCGGAAGGTCCCCTCGTCGTTCTCGAAGAGGAACGGGTCGGGCGTGCACACCGCGCCGTAGGCGGCGGCGACGTCCTGGGACTCGTCGCGAAGGTAGGCGTCGTAGTCGATAGTGCCGTCCGCGACCAGGGCCTGCATGCGCTCGAACGAGTCGTCGGGATACTCCGCCTCGTCGTTCGGGTTGATCCCGACGACGGCCAGGTCGTCGAACTCCGCGGCCAGGCGGTTCAGTTCGTCGAACTTCGCCTGCGCGTAGGGACAGTGATTGCACGTGAAGACCACCAGGAGGGCCTCGTAGTTGGCGTAGTCGGCGAGGCTGTGCGTCTCGCCGTCGGCCCCGGGCAGTTCGAAGTCTGGCGCCGCGTCGCCGCGCTCCAGGACGTCCTGCGATTCGAGTTCGACCATGTGCTACGGGAGGCGTCGAACGCCCTTACGGATTCTGTCGGCGGCAAGGATGGGCGGCCCGGGCCCGATCGGACGTGGCTCGGGCCACGACGCGAGCGAGCGATGTGTAGCAAACCTTTTGTCCGCGTCAGAGCGGTATATTGGTATGAGTGCTCGCGACGAGGTACTCGCGATCCTTCGCGAGAACGCCCGGTACACCGTGGCCGAGATCGCCCAGCAGACCGACCTCGACGAGGACGCAGTCGAGGCGGCGATCCGCGAACTCGAGGCGGACGGCGTCGTCCGGGGCTACCAGGCCGTCGTGGACTGGGAGCAACTCGAACGCGAGCGCGTGCGGGCAGTGGTCGAACTGAACGTCACGCTCGACCGCGAGACCAGCTACAACGACGTCGCCGAGCGCATCGCGAAGTTCCCCCAGGTCGAGGCGCTCAAGCTGGTCAGCGGCGACTACGACTTCCTGATGGAGGTCGAGGACGAGTCGATGCGCAAGGTGTCACACTTCATCAGCGAGAAGGTCGCGCCGGTGCCGGAGATCACCCAGACGGTGACCCACTACATCATGGAGTCCTACAAGGAACAGGGCGTGGACTTCGGCGACGGCACGGACGACGACCGGCTCTCGATCTCGCCATGAAGCCCGCGGAGCGCGTCGAGCGGGTGCCGCCGTCGGGCATCCGGAAGTTCTTCGAACTCGCCGAGGAGATGGACGACATCATCTCGCTGGGCGTCGGCGAACCCGACTTCGCCGCCCCCTGGGCCGCCCGCGAGGCCGCCATCGCCTCCCTGGAGCAGGGCAAGACCTCCTACACCGCCAACCGCGGCAAGCGAGAACTGCGCGAACTGATCGCGGCCGACGTCGACCGCCGGTACGACCTGGACTACGACCCCGACGACGAGATCCTCGTCACGGCGGGGGCGAGCGAGGGCATCGACCTCGCCTTCCGCGCGCTGGTCGACCCCGGCGACACCGTCGCCGTGGCCCAGCCCAGCTACGTCTCCTACGTCCCGGGCGTCACCTTCGCCCACGGCGAGGTGCTGGACGTACCGACGCGCCGCGAGGACGAGTTCAAGCTGACGCGGGACGTCCTGGAGGCGTCGGGCGCCGACGCGGCGGACGTCCTCGTCATGTGCTACCCGAACAACCCGACGGGTGCGACGATGACCGAGGACGAACTCCGGGAGGTGGCCGCGTTCGCCCGCGATCACGACCTCGCCGTCCTCTCCGACGAGATCTACTCGGAACTGAGCTACGAGCACGAGCACACCTCGATCGCCACGCTCCCCGGGATGCGCGAGCGCACCATCGTCTTCAACGGCTTCTCGAAGGCCTACGCGATGACGGGGCTCCGGCTGGGGTACGCGCTCGGGCCGCCGGAGATCGTCGGCGCGATGAACCGCGTCCACCAGTACACCATGCTCTCGGCGCCGACCACGGCGCAGTACGCGGCCATCGAGGCCCTGGAGACCTGCGACGACGCGGTCCGGGACATGTGCGAGCAGTACGACCGCCGCCGCAAGTTCGTCCTCTCGCGGTTCGAGGACATGGGCATCGACTGCTTCCGGGCCAGCGGTGCCTTCTACGCCTTCCCGGAGAGCCCGTGGGACGACCCCGGCGAGTTCGCCGAGGCCCTGCTGGAGGCCGAACGCGTCGCGCTCGTCCCCGGAACGGCCTTCGGTGCGGGGGGTAGTGGCCACCTCCGGGTCTCCTACGCGACCGGTCTCGACGACCTGAAGGAGGCCATGGCTCGCATCGAGCGGTTCGTCGACTAGACGAGTCCGGCCAGGGGCGCGACCAGCAGCCCGATCCAGAGGATCAGTCCGGTCCCGGAGAGCCGCGTCGTCCGTCCCGACTCGCGGACCGTCGGCGTCGCCCCGGCGGCGATCAGGCCGAGGGCGACGGCGACCCCTGCCCGGTGGACGATGATAGTGAGCGGGAGCGCCTGGATGCCGAGCAGACTGTAGTCCACGACCATCGCCGCGGCGATGCCCGTCGCGGCGAGGACGAAGGCCTGCATCGACGGAATCGGGCGCCCGAACCGGTCTGCACACAGCGGCAGGCCGACTGCGATCAGGAGGTAGAGTGAGCCGGCGAGGAGCTTCGGGGACAGCGTCTGGAACTGGCGTTCCAGGAAGATGCCCGCCGCCCGGACGAGCAGGAAGAGACCGAAGAGCGCCAGGAACAATACGGCGTACGACAGGAGTCGGAGCCCGACCACGAACCGCCGTCGCCCGAGCGTTCCGAGGAGCCAGTCGACGACCGCCCCGCCGACCGTTCGATCACGGCTGGGCCCGCCCAGCCGATCCATCGTCTGCACGCGGTGGCGCGTGGCGCGGCGGCGACGGTCGAGCCGGCCCGCCAGGAACAGGCCGAGGCCGACCGCGCCGAGGTCGGCGGCCCGCACGTCGGGCGCGTCGTCGAGGTCGATCACCGTCACCCAGCCGTCGGAGTTCGGACCCCCGTCGTTCTGGAAGTACATCCGCCAGACCTCCGAGACGTACCAGCGGCCCATGAGGTCCGACTCCAGGCGCTCCTGGGCGTCGTCGATGCCGTGGACGGTGTGTCGGAGCCGGAACCAGTCCCAGTGTTCGCTGTGGGCCTGGATCGCGACCCAGCCGTCCGACTCGTAGGGCGACGTGAAGACCCGCAGGTGATCGCGGGCCCCGAAGTAGTCGCCGTCGTGGAGCTGGTAGGTCTCCGGAATCCACTGCCCACCGAGGGTCTGGTTGAGGTCGACGGAGAGGAACGACAGCGCCCGGTACGGTCGCCGCGTCGTCTCGTTGACGCGCTCCGTGAGTGCGTAGTCGTGCACGTAGACGTACCGATCCGCCCCCCGCGCGTCGGCCCACCCGATGGCGGCGTCGTGGGCCCTCGCGCGGGACGGGCGACTGACGTTGGTCCCGTTCGCGCCGGCCGGGAGGGTTTCGTTCCAGGTGGCGTCCAGGCCGGTCGTCAGGTGTGCGCGAAGCCTGTCAGCGTCCCCGTGGACGATGACGTTGAGCGCCAGTTTCGGGTCTTCTGGGGACTTGGCCGCGCTGGTGTACGGCCAGATGACGTTGTCCTGTGGCCGTGGCTCGACCAGCTGGTGCGGGATGCGGGTCTGGTCGTCCCGCTGGTCACCGACGTACGTCGTCGCCAGGACGCCTGCGGCTAGCAGACTGAGGACCACGGCGCCGACGAGGAGGACCGCGACCGACCGACGGTACCCGGAACGGTCCACAATACCCGTAAGCAGTGGCCCGACACGGGTATTCTATTCGGTAATGTCGATTATGCACCGTTCCCGACCAGGTACCGACCGACTGCCCTCGCGCGATCGTCGGGACGGCCTAGCTTTTCGTATTGGCCGTCTATCGACCCGTTCGACGACGAGAATGGACCGTTATTCGCCGCAGATTTCTCCGTACGAGCCCCCTTCTGGAACAAACGGTCTGGTCCTTATATTCTCCGCGCGGCCGAAGGTCGACCCGGGACCCGACCGATGGACACAGAATATCGGCTCAGCGCCCTCAGGGTGCAGCGCAACGTCATGCGCGCCGAGATGGACGAGGAGGAGTTGGGGGACAGCGACCGGTACGCGCAGATCCAGCGCCGGATCGACGAACTCCAGTCGGAACAGGCCGACCCGGCGACCACCCCGTGAGGACGACCGGGCGGGCCGGGACGGCCACTACCTGCCCGGGAGCGCCGCCTGCGTTCCGTCACTGCCCTTCACAGACCGAGATTCGCACCCACCGGACCGTCGTCTCGACGGTCTCGCTCCCTGTTCGTCGTGGAAGAACTGCATACTGCTGATCGAATCGGTCCTTAGCACGAACGAAGCCCCGATTAGCTAACTGGTAGGGGAGTGACGGCCGAGTAGACTGGATCCCGGGGGACGGTGGGGATCCACTGAGAGTGACAACCATGACGGACGAGCACATCGAACTGACGCGACGGAGGCTCCTTCTCGGCGTCGGCGCCGTCGGCGCCGCAGGCGCCGGTGCCGGACTGGGGACGAGTGCACTGTTTACGGACACCGAACACTTCTCGAACAACATCGTCACGGCGGGTGAACTCGACCTGCACGTCGGGTGGGAGACGGTCTACGACGGGCCGGGGGACGTCCAGGTCGACGACGGCACGCTGGACGGCGAGCCGGCCCTGCTCGTCGACCTGGGCGACCTCAAGCCCGGCGACACCGGCCGCTGGACCTTCTGTTTCGAGGTCGTCGACAATCCGGCCTTCATGTGGCTCGGTGGAGCCCTGACCGCCGACGCGGAGGTCGACCAGACCGAACCCGAAGCCGCCGCCGACCTGACGGACGGCTCGATCGGTACCCGCGTGGGGGAACTGGGCGACGCCATCGAGGCGACGCTCGCCTACGAGAACGGGCCGACGATCATCGAGGGATCGCTGAAGTCGGTCGTCGAAACGCTCCAGTTCGGCGTTCCGCTCGACGGCGACGGAGACACCGAGGGCCGCTCCTGCTACCCGACGGCGGGCGGGCCCTGCGTGGAACTCGAGTGGACCCTCCCGGCCGACGTGGGGAACGAGGTCCAGAGCGACTCCGTGGGGTTCGGCCTCCAGTTCTTCGCCCAGCAGTGCCGGAACGACGACGGATCGACGAACCCGACGCTCGACGCCGTCGTCACCGCTGGCGAGTCGATCCAGGCGGCGGTCGACGCGGCGAGTGCAGGCGACGTCGTGGGCGTGGACCCCGGGACGTTCTCCGAACAGGTCGTCGTCGAGGAGGCGATCACGCTGGTGGGGGCCGGGCAGGGCTCCACCGTCGTCCAGTCGCCATCCACCCTCGCCTCGCGGTTCTCTCGCGACGGCGAACCGAACTACCCGGTCGTCTCGATGGAGTCGGACGGCGCCCAGCTCTGGAACCTGACGGTCGACGGGGACCGCCGTGGCAGTGGTCACGACGCCTTCGTCGGCGTCGGGGCCTACAATGCGGCCGCTCACGTGAGCGGGGTGGAAGTGACGAACGTCACCGAGGACCCCCTGAACGGGACCCAGCACGGCCTCGGCATCTTCGCCTACACCGACGACGCCGCCGACCGGTCGACGGTCGTCGACGGCTGTCACGTCCACGACTACCAGAAGGTCGGCGTCATCGGCGAGGGCGCGGGACTCGACCTCTGTGTCTTCGACTCGACGGTGACCGGCGTCGGTCCGACCGACGTGATCGGTCAGAACGGCATCCAGGTCAGCGACGTCGCCCAGGCCGCCATCGTCGGGAACACGGTGACGGACAACTACTACACGCCGAGTAGCCAGTCGGCGGGGATCATCGTCTTCGGCTCGGACGAGGTCCTGATCGATCGGAACGTCCTCGAGTACAACAACAACGGTCTCGGCGCGCTCGGTGCCGGCCCGACGGTCGCGCGCCGGAACAACGTCGTCGGGAACGACACCGGTGCGCTCGCGCTCAGTTCACCGTCCGTCGACGTGACGGGGAACTGGTGGGGGGCGGCGGACGGCCCGTCCGCCTCGACGCTCTACTCCGGTGGCGCCACCGATCCGGTCACGGGGGAGACGGCGGATGGGTCAGGCGACGCTGTCTACGACGTCCACTGGGACCCCTTCGCGACGAGTCCCTTCGACCTCTAGACGGCCGTGAATGCCCCACCGATGCCCGTCGACCCAGTCCGAGTTCGCTCACGGTCCGGTGGTCGCGGCGACCCCGCCGGTGGATTGCTACGGGCGTCGTGGCGGAGAACTGTGCGACAGGCGACCAGGACCTGTCGGACAGCTAACGGTGGCAGTTTTATAGCCCCATGCGAAAGTGGACGATAGTCGCAGACCTGGCCGCCCGACGAGACCCTCATGTCCGAAGACAACGAAACGCATCGCTTCGACCGTGACGGATCGGAACTCGCTGCGTCCATCGTGGAAGCGGTCGCGACCGTCTCCGATCGCGATCCCCTTGCACTCCCGTCGCTCTACGACGTCGTCGACGCGGAGTCGCTCTCGAAGCTCCTCGAGGAGTCCGGCGACGTCGCGGCGACGTTCCAGTACGAGGGGCTCTCCGTGACCGTCACCGGTGACGGCGAGATCGTCGTCCGGGAGCCGCGGCCGAGCGAACCGATCTGGGCGGAACTGGCCGACGCCTCGACCGTGCTCGTCCTCGCGGAGTCGCGGGCCGACGACACGTGCCGCGCCCTCCTGGCCGGCCACGGACAGCCCCACGACCTGCTCGGCGTCACCTTCGCCGGGTCGGTCCACGACCGTCTTGCGGTCTGGGATCCCGTCGACGACGCGACCGACAACGCGACGGTGTTCAGCATGGGTGCCGTCGCGCGCAGTGCCTCGGCCAGCGACGGCGGGGGGCCGTCCCTGCCGGTGCGGATCGACGCCATCGAGGACCCCGGCGACCTCTCCACCCTGGAGGTGGCGATCCACGAGCAACTCAGCCAGTGGGACGACAGCTCGACGCGGGCCGTCGCCTGTTTCCACTCGATCACGACCCTCCTCGAGCACGTCGACGAGCGGACTGCCGGCCGGTTCGTGGACTCGCTCGCGCGGCGATTGGCGGCCGCCGGTGCCACGGCCCACTTCCACATGGACCCACGTGCCCACGACGCGTCGACGATCGACCGGTTTCGCGACTGCGTCGACGCCGTCGTGACAGTTCGGGCCGACGGGACCCGGACCGTCGACGCGACCTGAGCCCGCCCTCGCGCTCAGATGCTCAGCGCCAGCTGGGCGATGCCGGCGACGATCAGCGCCAGCCCGGCGGCCGTGTCGAGTACCGAACGACGCTCCCCGAGCCACCGGATCAGCGCGTCACGGCCGACCGCGATGGCGACCGTCGCGCCGAGTAGCAGGACCCCAAAGCCCAGTGCGTAGGCGCCCAGGACCAACAGCGCCGGCCCCGGCGGGAACGTGACCGCCCGGAGCACGATCGCGAGGAACAGCGGTGCCACGCACCCGGCCGCGGCGACGGCGTATCCCGCACCGAAGACGCCGAAGCCGAGGACCGAGGTGCGACGCGCCGGGAGTGCCGCGTGCCAGCCCGGGCGCCACCCGGCGACGACGACCGCACCGAGCGCGACGAGCGCCACGCCCACGAGGGGTTCGAGAACGTCGATCACGGGCTGGAACGACCTGCCGAGCAGCACGATGGCCACGGACAGCGCCGCGAAGACGGCGACGACGCCCGCGAAGGCGGCCAGACCTCGCAGTATGGCCCCCGCGAGTGGCGTTTCCTCGTCCTCGTCGCTCGACTGGACGTAGAACCCGACGTATCCCGGGAGCAGCGCGTAGGCACACGGCGAGAGGAAGGTCGCCACGCCCGCGCCAGCGGCGAGTGACGCCGCACCCACGACCTCCGCCGAGATCACGCCCGCTCACCGCCCGCGGCGACCACGCGCTCGACCAGTTCGTCGGCCGGGTGCCGGCCCGTGCCCGTCCAGGTCACGAGGTTGTCGGCGTCGAGGACGACGACAGTCGGGACGGCCGTCGCGTCCAGCGCCTCGGTGAGCGCGAGGTCGTCGTCAACGGCCACCGGCCAGGTGCCGTCGTGGGCACGCCACCACTGGGCGATCTCCTCGCGCGTGACGGCGTGGCCGAGGGGCTCGTTCGTGACCGAGACGAACTGCACGTCGGCAGCCAGCCGGTCGTGGGCCGCGCGGAGGTCGCCCATCGAGTCGGCGCAGACGTGACACCAGGTGGCGAAGAACTCGACCAGCGTCGGGCGGCCGTGCTCGGGGATCGACATTCGGCCCGAGTCGCTCCCGGGTGCCTCGACGGTCTCCAGTTCGACAGGCTCGACGCCCGCCGCGGGTCGCGTGCCGAGCACGTAGCCGGCGGCACCGACCGTCGCGAGGCCGGCGAGCCCGCCGATGACGTCGCGCCGACGCACCGCTCACACCCCCAGCAGCGTCTCCACGTCGTCGACGACCGTCGCCGGCTGCGGCGGTTCGCCCGCGTAGGCCCGTTCGACGACGGCGCCCTCGTTCACCAGCAGGATGAGGCCGGTGTGCAGGAAGGGCATCCCCTCGCCCTGGTCGTTGCGCTCGTAGGCCTCGCCGAACCGGCCCTCGACGACGGTCCGCGCCCGTTCGGGCGACTCGGGCCGCAGGAGGTGTGCGTTCCCGCTCTCGTAGTCCAGGCCGCGCTCCCGACCCCACGCCCGCAGCCGCTCTGGCGTGTCGTAGGCGGGGTCGAAGCTGATCGCCACGAGGGCGATCTCGTCTGAGACGCCCGCGTCCGCCGCCGCGGCCTGCGCGTGAACCAGGTTCGACCCGAGACTGAGGCAGATCCCCTCACAGCGCGTGTAGACGAACGTGAGGAGGAGCGCCCGCTGGTCGACGAACTGGCGCGTCGAGACCGGTTCCCCCGTCAGGACGTCGGGGACCGCCGCCTCCGGCACGAGTTCCCCGTAGATTGGGTACGGGAGGTCGGCGTCCCGCAGCGCGTCGTAGTTCTCGGGCGGTGGGAGGATCACGTCGTCCGGACGCTCCTCGCCGCTGGCCAAACAGCCGGTCAGACCGAGGGCGGTCGCTGCCCCCACGGTCTTCAGGACGGTTCGTCGACTCGGGGAACGGGTGTTCTGGGTCATTCTGATGCGGTGGTGGTTTCGCCCTCGAGGAGCGTCCGGGTCTCGTCGTTCAGGTCTTCGATCTTCGTCTGTGCGATGCTCGGGAGTTCCTCCTGCGGTGGTCGCAGCGCCGGCTGGGCCTCGGGATCGTAGTCCGGCCAGCCGACGACGACCCGGCCGACGTTACCGACCACCTCGTGGGCCACGCAGACGGCCTCGGTGTCGACGTAGTCGTAGACGCCGGCCGCGTCGAAGGTCCGCTCGAAGGTCTCGCCGACCGAGGAGAGCTTCTCGCTCGCCCACGGCTCGGCCGACGGCGGAATCCGGGCCGGTCCGTAGGTGTCCGGGTGGTAGGCGACGGTGTCGTGCGATCCGGACTCGAGGCGCCAGACGACGGTCCCGCCGACGGCGACGTGCGCCAGGCGTGGTTCGAACATCGGCGTCGGCGTGGTGGTCATCGTGACCTCCACCCGGTCCGGGAGTCCGTCGTCCTCTCCCCCGGTCCCGCCACCGCCGAGGCAGCCGCAGAGCGTCGCGCCAACAGCGAGGCTCGCGCTCGCTCCGAGGAACCGGCGACGCGTCCGGGAGGCTAGGCGCTCCATGAACGTCTGTGCGTAAACCGGGGACGAGTATAGCACGTCGAGTGCGTTCCCGGACTGAGAGAAGCCCCCCGAACACGTCAGGCGACCGTATTAGGGCTCGCCCGACGGATCAGTCGGGCCGAGCGTGGTCGATCGGGGCTCACTGCCGCGTCTGCCGGTTTCGCTGGGCCCACGGTCGAAGAATCGCGTAGATGGCTTCGTTCATCGGGACCGCCACGTCGTTCTCTCGGCCCCGCCGGACGACGGTGCCGTGGAGCGCTTCGAGTTCCATCGGCTTGCCGTGGGTCATGTCGTAGTGGAGGGACGAATAGCTCTCCCCGTCGAGGTCGTCGGCGAATTCCATCCACTCGGAAACGGTCTCGTCCGGCAACTCGGTTCCCGTCGCCCGGCCGACCCTGCACACCTCCTCGACGAGTCGTCGGTACATCTCCCAGGACTCTCGGTTACTCCGTATCTCGCCCACCGGGAGACGGACCGCGGCCGTCATGCCGGCCTGGGCACAGATGAATGCGGCCTTCTTCCAGAGGTCCGTCTGGATCCCCTCCGAGAGCGTCGCAGACATGCCATCGGCGCGCTCGCACCACTCGAGGAGCCGCTCGGCGCGTGTACTGCGCCGGCCGTCCAGTTCGCCCATCGTGAAACTGGCCGGACCGCCCGTGTGCGCGATGACGCCCGGTTCTGCGATGGTCGAGAAGATGTAGGCGACCCCGCCCATGACGTGCTCCTGTCCGATCTCGGCGGCGAGTTTCTCCTCGTTGTCGACGCCGTTCTGGAGTGAGATGACCGCAGTGTTCTCGCCGAGGAGGGGTTGCAACTCGCGTGCCGCATCCGTGGTGTCGAAGGACTTCACCGTGAACAGGACGAAATCACACGGACCGATCTCTCCCGGATCGTCGGTCGCCGGCACGTCGACGTCGAAATCGCCGTGGACACTCCTGACGCGGAGGCCGTCCCGGCGGAGCGCGTCGAGGTGGTCCCCTCGAGCGATGAGATGGACGTCGGCGCCCGCTTGCGCGAGGCGTCCACCGACGTACCCGCCGACGCCGCCGGTCCCGTAGATTGCAATTTTCACGAGCGACGGCCCCGAATTACCGTCTGATCGTAGTCACGCATGGGTCGACAGTTTGGCGACGAACTGTGTTAATCGTTGGCGTGACCGCGGACCTCGCTGTGTCCAGCCGCGGGCGATCGCGAGAAGAGAGACCGTCCGTCGACCGTCAGTGGATGCCCATCGCTTCGATCTGTTCCTGGTACCGGTTCCGGATGGTGACCTCGGTCACCTGGGCGACGGCGGCGACCTCGCGCTGGGTCTTCTTCTCGTTGCAGAGCAGACTCGCGGCGTAGATGGCGGCCGCGGCGTAGCCGGTGGGTGACTTGCCCGAGAGGAGCCCCTGTTCTGCGGTGACGTCGATGATCTCGTCGGCCTTGGCCTTGACCTCCTCGCTCTGGCCGAGTTCGGAGACGAACCGCGGGACGTACTGCTTGGGGTCGACCGGCTCCATCTCCAGGCCGAGTTCCTGGGAGATGTACCGGTAGGTCCGTCCGATCTCCTTGCGCTCGACGCGGGAGACGTCCGCGACCTCTTCCAGGCTTCGCGGGATCCCCTCCTGGCGACACGCGGCGTAGAGACAGCCGGTCGCGACGCCCTCGATAGAGCGGCCACGGATGAGGTCCTCGTCCAGAGCACGGCGATAGATGACGGACGAGACCTCCCGGACGGAGCGGGGGACGCCGAGCGCGCTCGCCATCCGGTCCGTCTCCGAGAGGGCGAACTGGAGGTTGCGTTCGCCCGCGTCCTTCGTCCGGATCCGCTCCTGCCACTTCCGGAGACGGCTCATCTGCCGGCGCTTCTCGGAGGACAGCGACCGCCCGTAGGCGTCCTTGTTCTTCCAGTCGATCTGGGTCGTCATCCCCTTGTCGTGCATCGTCTCCGTCGTGGGCGCTCCCACGCGAGACTTGCTCTGTCGCTCGCTGTGGTTGAACGCGCGCCACTCCGGCCCGCGGTCGATGTTGGTCTCCTCGATGACCAGGCCGCAGTCCTCGCAGACGACCTCGCCCCCGTCCCCGCTCGTCACCAGACTGTCGGCCTCACACTCCGGACAGCCGTCGACCACCTCCTCGGTCTCCTCCTCTGTTTCAGCCTCCGAGTCCTCGGTTGTCCGTTCCCGCTGCCGGCCTGGACGGCTCATTGTAACTCTTACTGAGTTTGGCACGGGTAAATCCCTCTATTGCTTCCTCGACACTTCCCGCCGACCGCCGGAGCCCGTTTCCCTCCCCAGACAGCACTCAGGCCCGCTGAAACCCACTTGAGGCCGTATCTGGCGTAGGCCATGTGAAAACGGGCCCGGCGGCGGCCGCCCGTCACGACGCGGGCCCGGCCTGGTGCCCACGACCGTGGTCGGCAGCGAGTCACCGACCGACGCGTTTTTGCGCTCGGGCGCGATGGCGAGGTCATGTCCGAAGGCGCGGTCAGGGACGCATTTCCGGAACTCGAAGCGATCGAAGACGACGCGCTCCGGGCAGGCGTCGTCGACGCCTGGACGACCGCCGTCGCGGAGGCTGGCGTCGACGACCTCGGCACCGTGCGATGGCTGCCGCCGGCCCAGCGCGACCTCGGACTTGAGGACGAGTACCTCGTCGAGCACGTCAGGGACGTCACCGCCTGCGCGGTCGATCTGGCCGAGACGCTGGTCGAGCGACGGGGGACGGCCCTCTCCCTCGATCTCGTCGTGGCCGGCGCGCTCGTGCACGACGTGAGCAAACTCGCGGAGTTCGACGGGACCGACGCGACGCCGGTCTACGAGCTGCTCGGCCATCCGTACTACGGCGTCCACGTCGTGACCCGCGCGGGACTCCCGATCGACCTCGCCCACGTTGTGCTCTCGCACACGCGCCGCACGAGCGTCGAACCGGCGACTATCGAGGCGGCCGTCGTGCGCCGTGCGGACGAAATCGCGGCGACGGCGATCCGCTGGCGCGCGACGGACGACCTCCGGACGGTCTGACGGCGCGCACGCTCGGGATGGTTCTTTGGCACGGGCCGCCCTCCAGTCGGCACATGGCCTTCGACGCCGACCGCGTCTCGACGATCACCTTCGACTCGTACAGCACCCTCGTGGACGTCGACGCCGCCGAGAAAGCCCTCGCGGCGCGCGTCGCGGACCCGGAACCGGTCTCCCGTCTCTGGCGTGCCCGCTCGCTGGAGTACACGTTCGTCGCCAACCAGACCGACGCCTACCAGCCCTTCTACGAGATGAACCGCGACGCGCTCCAGTACGCGCTTGACTACTACGACGTCGACGTGAGCACCGCGGAGCGCGACGAGATCCTCGCCGTCTACCACGAACTCGACGTCTTCGACGACGTCCGCGACGGGATCGAGCGGCTGCGCGACGGTGGCCACGACTGCTACGTCGTCTCTAACGGCAACCCCGAGATGCTCTCGTCGATGGTGGACCACGCCGACATCGGCGACCTCGTCGAGGACACGATCAGTGCCGACGAGGTTCGGACGTTCAAGCCTGCCGCCGAGATCTACCGCCACGCCGCGGCGCGAACGGGGACGCCCATCGACGAGATCGCCCACGTGACGGCGGGCTGGTTCGACGTGATGGGCGCACAGCACGCCGGGATGCAGGGGGTCCGGGTGGACCGGAAGGGGGCGCCGTGGGAGCCCTTCGACGGGGAGCCGGATCTGACGATCGAGACGTTCTACGAATTGGCCGAGGCGCTTGGGGTGTGAGTGGATTCCGTCGCGGACACTCAGTCCTCCTCTCGTGATCTGGCCGCCACGACATGCGAGCGCGCCTCCGCCCGCGTCATTCCCCGGACGCCACAGGCACAGGAGAACAGCTCCGGGTCGGCCAGGTCGTCGACCTGCTCGGTTTCAGTGCGCTCGAGTTCGTCCGCTTCCTCGTCGTACGCGAAGGCGACTCGATAGCTCACCTGTGCGACGCCTTCGATGCGGTGGTCCTCGTCTGGGTCCGGGTTCTCGATGGCGTCTTCGTGTTCGGCCTGCATCTCCTCCTTCCACTCGTCGAGTGCGTCGTTCGTCTCCGTCTGGTCGGTCATGGGTGTCGCGTGGGGGTCGACCGTGAAAAAGGACGCCGTGGCGGCGGGCCCCGGTTTTCACTTCGCCAAGATCGCGGGCCAGTGTGGGTGTTGGGGGCGGATTCGAACCGGAGTAAGACGGTCGTGGTCGCCTCACTCCGTTCGGCTACGCGCGCTGCGACGTCCAGGATTCGAATCCGTGCGACCACTTCGACGCCACGGACCGCTCGCCTGGGGCTCGCGGCTGCGGTGGCGTCAGAAGTGGGTCGGGGCGGATTCGAACCGCCGACTTCCTCCGTGTGAAGGAGGTATCATAACCGGACTAGATCACCGACCCGCGCATCCGCCGCTTTCCGCCCGCTGACCTTAAGAATTGCCTTCGCCAGCACGCCACACCACCGTCTCCGGGCGAATCTCCACGAAAATCCGACCGAAGAACGCTCTACGATTACTTCTCGCTGACCTTCTTCAGCTTCCCGCGCGCCTCGGCGATGGACTCCTTGGCCTCGCCCTCGGCCTTCGCCTGGAGGTCCTTCAGGTCCGCCCGCACCTTCTCCACCCGCGTCGGCTCGGGTTCCTCCTCGCCACCGGTCAGATCCTCGAACCGCTCGCGGACCGGTTCGAGTTCCTCGCTGACGCCGCGCTTTGCCGTCTCGCCCGCTCGCTTCAGGTAGTACCGGGTGTCCTCGAAGTGTTTGTTCATATCTGTCCTAATGGTGACGACGAATAAGTGCCTTGTGGGCCGCGAGTGGCTGGCGATGGTGTGGAACGTGGTAGCACAAGTCGTATACCACCGCCGGTCGAATGGCGTGCCGTGTTTCGTCGCGTCCCCATCCAGACGCCGTTCCAGGTTGGGCCGGTCAACGCCTACTTTGCGGGCCGGACCGTCGTCGATCCCGGTCCCGACGGCGAGGAGTCCTGGTCCGAACTCGTCGAGGCCCTCGACGAGGACGGGAGCCAGCCAGGGGACGTCGAGCGCGTCCTCGTCACGCATCCACACCCCGACCACTTCGGGCTGGCCAGGCGACTCCGCGAGGACGGTGCCGAGGTCGTTGCCAGTCCCCGGGCGGCGCAGATTATGGGCGACTTCCCGGGGCACTTCGAGCGCGAACGCGAGTACTTCGCGCCGGTGCTCACGCGGTGGGGGCTCGACCGCGAGACGGCCGAGACCGTGACCAAGCTTCCCGAGTCGTTCCTCCACTACGCGCCCAGCGTCGAGACAGATTGTGAGATCGGTCCCGGCGACGAGGTGACCGTCGACGGCACCGACCTCGGGGTCCGGGAGACGTGCGGCCACGCCGAGAGCGAACTCCTGTTCACCTACGGGGCCGAGGGCGAGGAGCGAGCCATCGTCGGCGACCACGTCCTGCCCGACATCACCCCGAATCCCCTGCTCCAGGCCCCGACGGAGGTGGGTGGCGAGCGGCCGCGCTCCCTGCCGGCCTTCAACGACTCCCTCGACGCGCTGGCTACCGAGTCGTTCGACCGCTTCCTGCCGGGCCATCGCGAGGAGATCACGGACCCACCGGGCCGCATCCAGGCGGTCCGCGAGGCCCACGAAGAGCGGACGGAGAACGTCGCGTCACTGATCGACGGCCCGACGACGCCCGTCGAGGTGATGCACGGGCTGTTCGGGGACCTCCCCGCCACGGAGGTCTTCTCGGGCATGAGTGAGGCCGTCGGCCACCTCGACGTGCTGGAGGCTCGCGGGCGGGTGGCAGTTCGCGAACGGGGTGGCGTGGTCGTCTACGAGTCGACGGCGTGAGTCAGTACTCGGGGCTCTCCTCGGGGACGCCGTCGCGGGCGTTGACCACGCGCGCCAGGGTGAACAGGGCGTCCGAGAGTCGGTTGAGGTAGACGAGCGCGCGGTCGTTGACGTCCTCGTCCTCGCTCGCGAGGGCGACGGCGCGGCGCTCGGCGCGGCGGCAGACGGACCGTGCCTGGTGGAGGCGGGCGCCGGACTCGCTGCCGCCGGGGAGGATGAACCGCTGGAGGGGCTCTAACTCCTCGTCGTGGGCGTCCATCCAGTCTTCCAGCTCCTCGACGTGGCGGAGTTCGACGACGGGGTCGTCTTCGTCGGGGTCGGGGTTGGCGAAGTCGGCCTGGACGACGTGGAGGACGTTCTGGATCGCCGCGAGCTGGTCGTCGACGTCGTCGTAACCCGTGGGACGGACGGCCCCGACGAGGGCGTTGACCTCGTCGACGGTGCCGTAGGCCTCGATGCGGGGGCTGGCCTTCGAGACGCGGTCCATCGTCCGGAGGTCGGTCAGGCCCTCGTCGCCGCGACCGGTGTAGATTGTCATGGGGGAGCCTCCGTCCGGCCGACGTTTATAGCCCCGCCCCGCCGACTCCGACTCGGAATTTTAACGTGGGATGACGCCGTCTGCTTCCCCATGAGTCTGGAACTCGACGCCTACTGTCCGTCGTGCGGGGAGACCCGAACGTTCTGGAAAGTGGCCAGCACGGAGATGCACCTCGGGCGGAAGGTCAAGTGGGACTGCCCCGAGTGTGACTACGGCTTCGTCCGGATCGACGGCACCGTCGACACCAGCGCACAGGCCTGAGTGCGCGATGACACCGTCCATTCGCGTCCTCGTGGTCGACGAGGATCGCGACGTCCGCGAACTGACGAGTACGTTCCTCCAGCGAGCGGACGACGAGTTCGCCGTCGACACCGCAGAGAGCGGTGCCGAGGCGCTCGATCACCTCTCGGCCGCCGACTACGACGCTGTCGTCAGCGACCTCCGGATGCCGGGGATGGACGGTCTCGAACTCGCTGAGGCCATCGAGGAGCGCGACCTCGATCCGGCCTTCGTCCTCTTCACTGCGGCCGACGACCCGGGGACCTCCGAGGCCGTCGACGCGGCCGACGTCGACGGATTCGTCCTGAAGGGCTCGGGCACGGACCACTACGACGACATCGCCGCGACGATACGCGAGACCCTGGATCGGTAGCCCGGTCCGCCTACTCCTCGAGCGCCCGCCAGGAGAGCCGTGGGTCCCGCGCCGCCGACACCTGGTCGATGCGCCGGGCTGACGTCCGCTCCGGGGCCCTCGCCAGTGTCTCGTCGTCCTCACCGGCGACGGCGTCGAAGGCGTCTGCCAGCCGGTCGAGCGACCGGCGGTTCTCGACCTCCGTGGGCTCCGTCATGAGTGCCTCGTCGACGATCTCCGGCCACTTCGTCGTCGGCGGGTGGACCCCGTAGTCGAGCATCCGTTTCGCCACGTCGGCGGCGTCCTGATCGCCGGCGCTCGCGACGAACTCGTGGTGGAAGGGCCCGAAGGGCACCTCGTAGTCGATCTGGCTGGCGAGGTAGTTCGCGTTCAGGACGGCCTTCGCGCTGGCGTCGGCCAGCCCGGCGTCGCCGAGACGCGCGATATAGGCGAAGGCCTTCACGAGGACGAGCCAGTTGCCCTGGAAGCCGTGGACCTTGCCGATGGAGTGGTCGGGCTCGAAGTGTTCGTAGTCGCCCTCGTCGGTCTTGCGAACGCGCGGCGCGGGCAGGAAGGGCGCGAGGTCCTCGCTCACGCCCACGGGGCCGGCGCCCGGCCCACCGCCACCGTGTGGCGTGGCGAAGGTCTTGTGGACGTTGTAGTGCATCACGTCGAAACCCATGTCACCCGGGCGCGCTCGCCCGAGCAGGGCGTTCAGGTTCGCGCCGTCGTAGTACAGCAGGCCGCCGGCGTCGTGAACGATCTCGGCGGCGGCCTCGATCTCGCGCTCGAAGAGTCCGAGAGTGTTGGGATTCGTCAGCATGAGCGCGGCGGTCTCTGCCCCCACGGCAGCGTCGAGTGCGTCGAGGTCCAGGCGCCCGTCGTCCGCGCTCGGCACCTCGACGACGTCGAAGCCGGCCATCGCCGCACTCGCGAAGTTCGTCCCGTGGGCGCTGTCGGGGACGACGATCTCCGTCCGCTCGTCGCCGTGGTGCTCGTGGTACGCCCTCGCGATCAACACGCCGGCGAACTCGCCCGCCGCGCCCGCCGGTGGCTGGAGCGAGACGGCGTCCATGCCGCCGATGCGGCCGAGGTAGTCCGCGAGGCCGTGCATGACGGCGAGCGTGCCCTGGACGCTGGCGTCGTCGCGGTCGGGGTGGACGGCCGCGGACGGGCGCGCCGCCAGGTCCTCCGTGAACGAGGGGTTGTACTTCATCGTACACGAGCCCAGCGGGAAGGGGCCGCTCTCGACGCCGTAGTTCATCTGGGAGAGGCGCGTGAAGTGTCGCGCCACCTCCGGCTCCGAGAGCTGGGGCAGTTCGAGGCGGTCGCGCGTCAGCTCGTCCGGGAGCCCCGCGGCCCCGTCCTCGACGTCAACTGCCGTCCGGTCCTTCTCGACGAGCAGGGGTTCGTACCGGTCGTCATTCTCGGTCCACCGGGCCTGGTCGTGTTCCATTCAGGCCACCTCCCGGACGGCCTCGACGAGGCGATCGACCGCGTGGGCGTTCGTCTCCGTCACGCAGACCTGGATCTCGTGCTCGTCCGGTGCGTGGACGGCGATCCCGCGTTCGCGAAGGTCTGCCGCTATGGCCTCCGCGGGCTGGTCGGTCCGGGCGACGAACTCCCGGAAGTGGTGGCGGTCGTCGACGGGCGCCTGGACGCCCGAAACCGCGTCGAGGCGGTCGGCGACGGTCCGCGTCCGCTCGACGCAGTCGACGGCGAGGTCGTGGAGCCCCTCGGCGCCCAGCAGTGCGGCGTGGATGGCCGTCCGGAGGGCCACCCAGGCCTGGTTCGTGCAGATGTTCGAGGTCGCGCGCTCCCGACGGATGTGCTGCTCGCGCGTCTGGAGGGTGAGTGTGAAGGCCCGCCGGCCCGTCGCGTCCTCGCTCGCGCCCACCAGGCGCCCCGGGACCTGCCGGAGGTAGTCCTCGTGGGTCGCGAACAGGCCCAGGCCCATGCCGTAGGCCGACCCGAGGCCGAGGGTCGCGGCGTCGCCGACGACGACGTCCGCGCCGACGTTCGCCGGTTCCTCGAGGAGGGCCATGGCGACGGGGTCCGTCCCGAGGCAGAACAGCGCGTCGTGGTCGGCCGCGAGGTCGCCCACGTCGCCGAGGAGCTCCTCGATGGTCCCCCGGACCGTCGGCGACTCGGCGTAGACCATGGCCACGTCCTCCCCGACAGCGTCGGCGAGCGCGTCGTGGTCGACGTTCGCGGCGGCCATCGGGTAGGACTCGACGGTGAGGTCGGTGCCCGCCGTGTAGTTCTCGAGGACGGTTCGCTTCTCGTCGCGGAGGAGGGCGGGCACGAGGACACGGGACCCGGAGACGTCCCGGACGCGGTCGGCGAGCGTCGCGGCCTCGCCGAGGGCTGTCGCGGCGTCGTACATCGAGCAGTTGGCGACGGGGAGGCCCGTGAGTTCGACGAGGATCGACTGGTACTCGAAGAGGGCCTGGAGGAACCCCTGTGCGATCTCGGGCTGGTACTGCGTGTAGGAGGTCAGGAACTCCTGGCGGTCGGCGAGGTGGTCGACGACCGACGGCACGTAGTGCTCGTAGTGGCCGCGACCCAGGAACGACGCGAGGTCGTCGTTCCGGTCGAGGCGGCGGGCGACTGCCCGGTCCGCCACGCGCTCACTCCGCGCAGGGATGCCGAACTCGCCGTCGAAGCGAACACTGTCGGGGATGTCGAAGAGGTCCTCGACGTCGTCGACGCCGACGGCCGCGAGCATGGCCTCTGTCTCGTCGGGGGTGTGGGGCGCGTACGGACTCCCGGTGGCCTGGTTGCTCATAGCTGTTACCGGGCCTACGTCGACCCCCTACGGAGTCCTTTCGGTTGCGGCACCGCAGCGCCGCTGGGCGGGAGGGCCGCGGACGGACAGTTCGGTTCCCGCAATCCGGACGAGAGACGCGCCGACTTCCACGTGAATCACCGGTGACGGCACGAGCTCGGAGAGTATTTCCACGATTGCGCGACCCGGCGCCGTCTCCGTCCAGTCGAACCCGCAGTAGTCACGACTGCGGGTCCCTCTCCCCGATCCCCTTCCCGTGGCATGTGATGTCGTTCCAAACGGCGTCTAGCTAAAGCGCAAGAGCTGTTGTGGTGGTCAGCGTAACACACTCTCCCGTCACTCGGGGCCCAGGTGGGTGCGGGCGGTCACTCCACCGTGACTTCGGACGACTCCCCGTTCGAGAGCAATCCTGCCGAGATCAGGCGGCGGATGAGGACGACGACGCCGTTGCCGAGTCCGGTGGCGTAGACGGCCTGCTCGCGCTGGTCGCTGGCCTCCTCTCCTGGATAGTACGAACTGACGAGCACCGATTCCTGGTCGACGAGGAGCAACCGACCGATGGCGACCTGCGACCCCGTGTGGTCCGGCCCGACGAGCCAGTCGAGTTGCGTCTCGAAGAGCCTGGCATTCGGGACGGCCGAGCCGATCGTCTCGACGATGGCGGGCTCGAACCCGCCGACGATGACGTTCGTTCCGCGGTCCACAGCCGCGTTGAGAGCGTCGATGATGTCCTGGCTCAGGAGCGATTCGTCGACGACCAGCAGCAGAATCTCGGAGTCTGCGTCCTCGATCCGTTCCAGCGTCCGCGACTTGATGCCCTCGTGTCCGCTCAGCGACCAGACCTCTTGGACGCGGTCGAGTCCCGCCTCGTCCTCGGACGCCGCCTCCAGGCTCTCCAGGTGTCCTTCCAGCGCGTCCAGGCGCGTCTCGTACTTGCGCCGGAGCGTCGCGATGGCCTCGTCGACGGTGACGGCCCGGAACTCCTGGGGGCTGCTGTGTTGTACCTCGACCAGTCCCTTCGCTTGGAGGACCCGGATCGCGTCGTAGACGCGGGTCCGGGGGACCTCGGAGGCCTCGCTTATCTCCTTCGCGGTCGAGGTCGACGTCTTGGTCAACGCCAGCAGGCACCGTGCCTCGTACTCCTTCAGGCCGAGTTCCTGGAGCAAATCGACCGTCTCAGTGTTCCCGTGATCCTTTGACATGGGCCCAACCACGATCCATATCTCGCCCACGGGCCACCAATGCAAAAGGGTTCTCGTCGTTGACGGTCCCAGACGCGGCCGCTCGGTCCAACCGACGCGGTCGTCGGGCCCCCAGGTGGGCCATTTCGCGGCCCCCATGCTGTAACCCAAATACTCACAAAACTACTTTACCCGTCCCCGGGTATGGTGACCTGGCGTGCCCACCTGGCCCAACCACGATGGGCACGCCTACTTCTCGAGGGGTCCGACTGCGTGGTTCGTCGCCGATTCGTCTGGCGACCGACCGGTCCGGAGACGAGCTGCAGTCGTCCGGGACGCCCGACGACCGGCCGGCGGGCATCGACGCGCCGTCAGAGAGCGGGACTGGCGCTTCTGTCGTCCGCAAACGCGGTTAGCACGTCGAGCAGCGGCTCGATCTCCGTGAACAGTGGCCCCCGCGTGACCCGGAGTGGCTCCTCGTCCCAGTGGACGTATCCCCGCTCCGCCAGCATCGGGAGGTGCGTGTGGAACAACTCGACTGTCGAGACGGCCAGGTCACGGAGGGCCGACTCGCGGAGAATCGGTGCCGAGTCGGTCCCCGCCCCGTCCACAGACAGTGCACGGAGCAGTTCACGGCGTCCTTCGTCTGCGAGCGTCCGAAGGAGTACGTCGAGATCTTCTGCCGTGGTCGTGTGCCCAACCATACCACATGGTAGGACCGCAATAGGATAAGACGCCGTATTTTCACGATAGAAGATTGTTTTTACTAAGTGAGTGACAGCCGGGCCAGAATCGGGCGTTACTCGATCTGGGCTTCGTAGTCCGCGGGCGAGAGCAATTCATCGAGTTCGCTCTCGTCGGCCAGGTCGACCTCGACCATCCAGCCGTCGCCGTAGGGGTCCTCGTTGAGGAGTTCCGGCTCGTCCACGAGGGCGTCGTTCCCGGCGGTGACGGTCCCGGAGACGGGCGCGTAGACGTCCGAGACGGCCTTGATCGACTCGACGACGCCGAAGTCCTCGCCACTGGCCAGGTCGTCGCCCTCGTCGGGGAGTTCGACGAAGACCACGTCGCCGAGTTCGTCCTGGGCGAAGTCGCTGATCCCGATCCGTGCCCGGCCGTCCTCCGTCCGCACCCACTCGTGAGAGTCCAGGTAGCGACAGTCCTGGGGAACCTCGAAGCTCATGACAGGAACGGCGGGGCGGTGGTACGTGCCTTCTTCGGTTCGCCACGGACGACCACCCGGACCGAGCGATCCGGCACCGCGTAGTCGACGGGGAGGTACGCGAGTGCGATCGGCTCGCCGAGCGTCGGGCTCATCGTCCCGCTGGTCACGTGGCCGAGGTGATCGCCGTCCGGCGTCTCGACATCGTAGCCGTGGCGTGGCACCCCACGATCCACGAGCGTCACGCCGAAGAGCTTCTCCGCCGGTCCCTCCGTCGCGACCCCCTCCAGTGCGTCGCGGCCGACGAACTCCGTGTCGAGTTTCACGCAGAACTCGATCCCGGCCTCGTGGGGCGTCCGGGGCTCGTCGTCGGGGTCGAAGTCCTGCCCGGAGAGCAGGAAGCCCATCTCCAGCCGGAGGGTGTCGCGGGCGCCCAGCCCGCAGGGCTGACAGTCGAGTGCGTCCCAGACCGTTTCGGTCTCGTCCCAGGGACAGAGCACCTCGTAGCCGGGTTCGCCGGTGTAGCCCGTCCGGGCGACCAGGCAGTCGGCGCCAGCGACGGAGCCACTCGCCACGGCGAAGCGGTTCAGGTCCAGCAGGTCGACGTCAGTCACCTCGCTCAGGAGTGCCGGCGCGTCCGGCCCCTGGATCGCGAGCATCCCGTAGTCGGTCGTCCGGTTCGTGACGGTGGCGTCGAGGTCCCAGTCGTCGCGGTGGTCCCGCCACCGGGACGCCATCGCCGCGTCGTGCCCGGCGTTGGGGACGAACAGGTAGTCCTCCCTGTCGCCGTCGGGCAGGTCGTAGATCACCGTGTCGTCGAGCATGATCCCGTCGGCGTCGGTAATCGCCGCGTACTGGGCTTCGCCGGAGTCGAGCGCAGTCACGTCGTTCGTCAGGAGGCGCTGGCAGAGCGCCTGGGCGTCGGGGCCGGAGACGGTAACCTCGCCCATGTGGGAGACGTCGAAGCCGCCGACCCCCTCGCGGACGGCCGCGTGTTCGGTCCGGATCGAGTCGAACTCGACGGGCATCGCCCACCCCCCGAAGTCGGTGAACGTCGCCCCGGCCGCTTCGTGGGCGTCTGCGAGCGGGGACCTGCGTTCGTCCATGGTGGTATCCCCGTCGCCGGAGACCCTAATCCTTTGGCTCGGTGGTCGTGGCGGCCGCGAGATAGACGTCCGCCCCCAGAGCCGACAGGCGTTTGGTTGCCCCGCCCGCCACCTCGGCCATGGGCAGGGTGGGACGCCGGCTCGCGATGGCCCTCGTCGGCGTCGCAGTCCTGGTCGCGTACGTCGCCGCCGGTCTTCTCACGTGGGTCGTCCTCGTCGCTGTGATCGAGCGGCCACCGGACCTGGGGGCCGTCGCGCTCGTCGCACTCGTGGCGACCCTCGGTGGCGGGTACCTGAGTTTCCGGATCGGCACGGCCCGTCTCCTGGCAGGAATCGACGCCGTCGAACTGCCCCGCCGTCGCGCGCCCGCCCTCTACCGGCGGCTCGACCGTCTCGGCGCTGCGATGGACCGCTCCCTTCCCCCGATACTGATCGCAGACCTCGGGGCACCGAACGCCCTGTCGATCGGCGGGCCGCGCCGGAGTGCGGTCGTCCTCGACCGCCGGCTGCTCTCCCTCCTGACCGTCGCGGAACTCGAGGCGATCGTCGCCCACGAACTCGCTCACGTCGAGCGCAAGGACGCGTTCGTCCAGACGCTGATCGTCTCCGTCATGCGGACGCTCGCCGGCATCGTCTTCCTGGTCTTCCTCCCGGCGACGCTCCTGCTCGCCGGGGCCGCCCGGTCGCTCGCCTGGTTCGCGGGGCGCCCCCACCGCGCGCCGGACGTCGAGGCCGCGGCGACCCGCGGCGTCGAACTCATCGTCGGGATCCTGCTGAGCGTGCTGACGCTGCTCGTCCTGGCACACTCTCGTCGCCGCGAGTTCGCCGCGGACCGGCGGGCAGCCGAGGTCACTGGGCGCCCCGTCGCCCTGGCACGCGCCCTCGCGAAGATACAGCGGTCCGCCGACCCGGCGTGGCGCCTGCGCGCGCTCCTGACGATCCACGGCGACGAGCGAGCGGGCACGCGCCGCATCCTCTCGACCCACCCGCTGGTCGAGGATCGCATCGATCGACTGCTCCGAGTGGACGATGGCAGCGCGGGTGGGACCCGACGGACCGATGCGCGGTGACGGGCGCCCGCTCGCCGGCGGGTGTCAACAGCGATTTATCCACCGGCTGGATACCGACTGGTAATGGGACTGCTCGGCTGGCTGTTCGGCCGCGGGTCGAAGCGCGTCGGCCTGTTCGTCGACGGCCCGAACGTGCTCCGCTCGGAGTTCGACGTCGACCTCGACGACCTCCGCGACCTGGCGTCCGAGCAGGGTACGCCTGCAGTCACGCGGCTCTACCTCGACGAGCACGCGCCCTCGGGACTGCTCCAGGCCGCCGAGGCGCGTGGCTTCGAAGTGATCACGACCAGCGGTGACGTCGACGTTCGCATGGCCGTCGACGCCATCGACGTGGCCGCGGACGAGGCCATCGACGTCCTCGTGGTCGTCTCCCGGGACGCGGACTTCAAGCCCGTTCTCGAACGGGCTGCCCGCTACGGCGTCGAGACGGTGGCGGTGGCCCCCGGCGCCCACGGGCGCTCTGACGCCCTCCAGAACGCCGCCCAGCGCGCCCTCACGCTCGAAGAGAACTGAACGTCGCTCGAAGCCGAACCGCTTTTGCGCCGCGCGGGCCGAGCCCGTGGTATGACCGCCGACGCCGAGCCGGTCCTCGACGACCACCTCCACCTCGACCCGGTCAACGGCCGCGGCGAGGCGGCTGCAGCCGACTTCGCGGACGCGGGGGGCACCCACCTCTGCGTTCTCAACAAGCCCTCCTGGTACCTCGTCGGCGACGTCGACGACGAGGACGGCTTCCGCGAGACCTTCGAACTGACCGTCGAGGTGGCTCGCCGGGCCGACGACGAACTGCCCGGGCGCGCCTGGCCGGTCCTTGGCGTCCACCCCGCCCTCGTTTCGCGACTGGTCGACCGCGGCTACGAGCCGTCGGCGGCCCGCGACCTGATGCAGGCCGGTCTCGACGGGGCCGCGGAGTTCGTCGCCGACGGCCCCGCGCTCGCGCTCAAGTCCGGCCGGCCACACTACGAGGTCGACGACGACGTCTGGGCAGCCTCGAACGAGGTCATGCGCTACGCCTTCGAACTGGGCGCGGAGTCGGGCTGTGCCGTCCAGCTCCACACCGAGGGCGGCACCGACTTCACGCAGGTCGGCGAGTGGGCCGAAGCGCGCGGCCTCCCCCCGGAGCAGGTCGTCGTCCACTACGCCGAGGGCCCCATCGACGGGGCGATTCCGAGCGTGCTCTCGGACAAGGACCAGCTCCAGGCCGCCGCCGAGTCCGGCGAGCCGTTCATGATGGAGACGGACTTCCTCGACGACCCCGACCGCCCGGGGGCCGTCCTCGGACCGAAGACGGTCCCGAAGCGCGTCCGGTGGCTCCGCGAGGAAGGCTACGACGACGCGCTTCGGACGGCCCACGTCGAGACGCCGGCCCGGGTCTACGGCGTCGACACCGAGGCGACGCTGGGCGACTGACGGCGTCGGATCTCTCCCGACGCCGCGTCCCGCAGGGCTTACGGCCGTCCCAGCCGCATGGGCACACATGAGTTTCGCGCTCGACCACACCATGATCCGGGTCGAGGACCTGAACCACTCGATTCAGTGGTACGGCGACCACTTCGGCTACGAGGAGGTCGGCCGGTGGGAGGCCGACACGTTCACGAACGTCTTCCTCCAGGCCCCCGACGCCCACGACGCCGGCGCGACCCTGGAACTGACCTACAACCACGACGACCGGACCTACGACTTCGGGGACTCCTGGGGGCACATCGCCGTGCGCGTCCCCGAGGACGACCTCCAGTCGTCCTACGAGCAACTGATGGCCGAGGGCGTCGAGGACTACCGCGACCCCGAATCCTGCGACAATCGCTACGCTTTCGTCAGGGACCCCGACGGCCACGAGATCGAACTGGTCAAGCGCGACTACGGCGCGAAGTGGAGTCTCGACCACACCATGATTCGCGTCGCGGACGCGAACGCCGCCCTCGGGTGGTACGTCCGCACGCTCGACTACGACCTCGTCCGCCGGGAGGAGTTCGAGGACTTCGCCCTCTACTTCGTCGCGCCGGGCGACGCGCCACCGGAGGCGATGACGCTCGAACTCACGTACAACTACGACGGCCGCAGCTACGAGATGGGTGACGCCTGGGGCCACGTGGCGGTGGGGACCGAGGACCTGAACGGGGCGTGGGACGCCCTCGTGCAACGCGGTGCCGCCGACTACCGCGACCCAGCGTCCTGCGGCGGTGACTACGCCTTCACGAAGGACCCCGACGGTCACGAGGTCGAGATCGTCCCGCGGTAGGCCGTCGCCCACGCCCCGTTCGGCCGCCAGCGACCGCCCGCCGCCCGTGCATCCCGGCCACACGAGACGACAAGACCTATTGTCGGCTTGCGCCTACCACCGGGCAGTCCGATGGCCTCCTCGCTCATCGACCCGCTCTCTGCCTTCCTTGCCGTCGCCTGGGAGCGCCGGGGCTGGCTGGTCATTCTTTTCTTCCTCGTGGCCGTCCTCTCCGAGTTCGTCGACCGCGACCGGTCCCGCTACGTCCACGTCGGCGCCTGGGTCTTCTTCGCCGTCTTCTGGGCCTCGATGGTCCCCTACTTCGTCTTCGTCCAGAAGAGCATCGTCGAAGGGCTGGGCACCATCGTCGCCGTGCCACTCTCGGCCGCCGTCGCCTACCGCATCGCCCAGGGCCGCGAGTCCCTGGTCGTCCTCTCCCGGGCAGTCGCGCTGATGGGCCTGATCTACTTCCCCGTCGCCGAACTCGCGATCATTCGCAAACCCCTGATCGAGACGGTCACGGACCAGACCGCCTGGCTCATGCACCTGATCGGGTACGACCCCGAGGTCGTCAGTGGGATGACCGTTTCGGGAGCTGATGGCACCGTCTACACCATCGCAGAGAAGACGTTCCCCTACGACAGTACCTTCCGCTTCGAGGGGACCGACCGCCCGATCACCTACACCATCGCCATGGCCTGTACCGGCATCGGCAGCATGGCCATCTTCGGCGGCCTGATCGGCGCGGTCTCCGCGCCGGCGACCCGGAAGGTCCGGGCGCTCCTCGTCTCCTTGCCCGTCATCTACGGGCTGAACCTCGTCCGGAACGTCTTCATCGGCGTCGGCTTCGGGGAGCAGTACTTCCAGGTGTTCCCCGGCGCGATCATGTGGGCATTCGGCCTCGACAGCCCGGTCATGGTCTCCTACATCGTGACCGACCGGATCATCGCCCAGCTGCTCTCCGTCGTCGCCCTGATCGCCATCACGTGGCTGGTCGTCCGCGAACTGCCGGAGGTCCTCGACCCAATCGAGGACGCACTCTTCGTCGCCACCGGCCGCGAGTACGACCTCCGGGACGCCCTGGGCGTCGGCACCGCTGCCCAGCCCGTGGACTGACCCGTTACGCCACGTCGAGCGCGTCGGCAGGAACGTCCGCCAGCGTCACGAGCGCGTCGCGCTCGAGGGGGTGCGGACTGGCCGGGAGGACGAGCATGTGCAACGGCGGACCGAAGTCCCGCTCCGCCAGCGCCGAGAGCCGGTCCCCCACGACGGTCGGGTCGTCGCTCCCGGCCTGACCGACGACCACGCCGACCGGATCGTCGAGGGGGTCGGCGAGGAGGGCCGCCGCGGTCGCACCCGTCATGTACCGCTCGGCCGGGAGCTTGATGTCCAGGTAGACGAGGGTGTGGAGGTCGCGCTCCCGATTGGCACTGACGGTCGCAACGACGCTGTCGGGGACGCCGTCCGCGCCGTGCGAGTCGGGGAATGGGAGCGTCGTTGCCTTGCCGAACCGGTAGTTCTGGAGGCCCGTGAGGGAACTGGCGGCGGTCTGGGCCGTGGTCCCGTGGACCACGCGCGTCTCGATCCCGCGGTCGGCCGCACGGAGCCGGAGGTCGACGTGGGTCGTCGAGATCATCGGATCGCCCCCGGTCAGGAAGACGGCCTCGCCCTCGGCCGCGGCATCGAGGATGGGACTCGGGTCCTCCTCGACGCCGGCCCGGTCGCGAACCTCCACGTCGACGCCGAGGGAATCTTCGAGCGTATCGACGGTCGTCCCGGCGAGGCGGCTGGTGTAGAACTCGGCGAAGACGCGGTCCGCGGCCCGGACGGCGTCGCGGCCCTGGAGCGTGATGGAGCGCTCGTCGTACAGGCCGAGGCCGACGAACGTGAGCATGGGCGCACTGGGCGTCTCGCGGGGATAAGCGACCCGGAACGGATCGTCGAGGAGCGTCAGCCTTACCGCTGCCCCCCTCCGACTCGCTGCCATGACCGGTCCGTGCGTCCGCGTCGACCCGTCCGAAGGCGAGGCCACGCGCCAGACCCTCGCCAGCGCGGACCTCGTCGACGACGGCCGCGAGATTACCGTCGCCGACGGGTGGCTCTACGTGCCCGTCACCGACCCCGACGCCGTCCCCGACGACCTCGCCGACGCCGTCGTCGACTTCGACGCACCCCAGCGCGAGCCACAGACCACCCCCGCCGACCTGCTGGACTGGGACCCGTCCTACGAGCGCCTGGGCGACGTCGTCATCGTGGACGAGGACGACCCCGAGCGCGCTCGAGCGCTGGCTGACGCCGTGATGGCGTCGGACCTGCCCGTCGAGACCGTCCTCAATCGGGCGTCCAAGATCAAGGGCCAGGAGCGCGTCCGCGACTGGGAGGTCCTCGTCGGCGACTCCACGGAGACTGTCCACACCGAGTACGGGACGGACCTCGCCGTCGACCTCGCCGAGGTGTTCTTCTCCCCGCGTCTGGCAACCGAACGTCACCGCGTCGCGGAGCAGGTCCAGCCCGGCGAGCACGCGCTCGACATGTTCGCTGGCGTCGGCCCCTTCGCCATCCCCTTCGCCGAGCGCGGGGCCGAGGTGGTCGCCGTCGACGTCAACGAGATTGCCATCGACTACCTGCGCGCGAACGCCGAGCGCAACGGCGTCGCCGACCGGGTCACCACGATCTGCGGCGACGTGCGCGAGGTGGTCGAGGACTACGCGGGCTGGGCGGACCGCATCGTGATGAACCTCCCACACAGTGCCGACGAGTTCCTCGACGCCGCAGTGGAACTGGCCGGCGACGAGTGCGTCCTCCACTACTACGACATCGCCCACGAGGACGACCCCTACGGGCCCGGCGAGGCGGCGATTCACGCGGCTGCGGAGCCGGCGTACGCGGTCGAGGTGCTGACCCGCCGGACGGTCAGGTCCTACGCGCCCCACGAACTGAACGTGGTGCTGGACGTGGGACTGACCCGCGCGTAGGCCGGCGATTCGCAATCCTTATGCAGGCGTTCGGTCCAACGTGAGAGTGCACGACGAGTGCCGGTGTAGCTCAGACTGGCTAGAGCGATTCCTTCGTAAGGAATAGGTCGAGGGTTCAAATCCCCCCACCGGCTCTTACCAAAACGTTGACCATCCCATGCGAGGGTGGTCACCAATCGTCTTCTCAGGGCACAGAGACGCCCAGTACACCACATACCACTATATCGAATAGTGGAGGTGTCGGGGCGTGACGGCGAACAAGGTCCCAGCGCCGCGTTCTCAGGCAGGGCCAGGCTGCTGGCAGTGCGCTGACTGCGGCCTCATCGTCAGCGACGACGAGGACGAGTGCCGCAGGTGCCAGCAGGCAGATCGGACGCTCGCCGAATCCACTGAAACAGAGACTGGTGAGCAGGCGGACCTCGGGGGGTGGTCCTGATGCTGGAGACCAGCCAGTTCCTCGGCACCCACCACTACGAGGAGCCCGAGGACCTCGGGGCACGCCTCGGCTACTCCGACCCGCCGACGCACGTCTCGCTGTTCAGCGGCGTCGGCGGGTTCGACCTCGGGTTTGCCCAGGCGGGCTTCGAGAACCTCGTCGCGGTCGAGGCCAACCAGCAGGCCGCCGACACCTACCGGGCGAACCTCATCAACGACTGCGAGAACTACGGCCAGGAGGAGCCGCCGGTCCTTCTGGAGCGCGACATTCGGGACATCGCGACCTGGGAGATACTCGAGGCGGCGGGCGTCGGCGTCGGGCAGATCACCGCGATCTCCGGCGGGCCGCCCTGCCAGGGCTTCAGCCACATCGGGAAGCGCGAGGAAGACGACCCGCGAAACGAGCTCTACCTCGAGATGGCCCGGATCGTCCACCAGGCCAAACCTGTGTTCTTCGTCATGGAGAACGTCCCCGGCCTGGCGACGATGAAGGACGGGAGAGCTATCATGGAGGTCTGCGAGACCTTCGAGGCCGGCGGCTACCAGGTCAACTGGGACGTCCTCAACGCCGCAGACTACGGCGTCCCCCAGAAGCGAAAGCGGGTGTTCGTCATCGGCAAGCGCGTCGACGTGATGGGCCTCCCCGAGGAGGGTAACCCCCAGCTGCACATCGGCGCGAAGCCCGGCGGGATCGAGCACCCCGAGTTCTTCCGGGAGCGTCACGACCTGAACGAGCCCGACCAGGCACGGCTCGACGCCTTCGGCGACGATCCGGAGACGCTGGACGAGATCGTCGAGCGTCTCGCGAAGGATGGTGTCGACGGACTCGGCGGATTTGAGGGGGGTGCAAAGGCGTGAGGGGCTTATTAGCGGTTTGCGCCTCTTCGTCTCGACGAGTTACTGAACACTCGGTCGAGCCGTCGACGAATCTTCACCCCCAACCGGCCACCGAGATAGAGGCCAACCACGAAGAAGGTGACAAACGTGACGAGTATCATCAATTCGAGGGGCGTCATGTAGATGAGAAAGAGCGTTCCCCTCTTATAACCGGTGGGTGGGGGTGGTGGGCGTGAGTGACCCAGAGCCCGGAGACGCCCGACAGAATGCGGAGATTACGCACGGCACCAATCAGATACTTTACCATCCGAAAACGGCGTTTCTCGACAACGCCTATTTCTTGGAAAACAAGCCCGTCAGCAAGAATACGGCGGGGTTAGCACTAAGGAATTGGCGGCCCTATGGATATACGCAAATATGTCAGGAAAACCAGACACAAGCGGATGCGAACGGTGCGGCTCGGAGAACGGCGTCGAAACGGTGGCGGTCACGTCCCACCCGACGCGGCCGAACGAACACCGAAACCTCTGTGAGGGGTGTCGCTGATGGGGGACGGATTCAACAAACACAGAGAAATGACCGTCGCTCTAATCGAGCAACATCGCCAGGAAGATGGGCCGATGGGGTACGAGGGGGAGGCCGAGGAGTGTCCAGTCGATGGTTGTCCGAAGGAATTCAAGGTGGAAACGAGCGAATTGGACGATCACGTCTTGGACGATCACAACCCCGAGAACTGGCCGCCGATTTTCCTCGAAGGGGAGTAGGCTTCTATCCGCAGCACCTCATCCGTAGCAGCCGCTCAGTAGCCACGGGAGGTGGGGCCGGTGGCGAGTGAGCGACACGCGGACGAGGTCGGCCGCGAGGAGTACGGCCCGATCCACGGCTACGGGTGTGCCGACTGCGAGGTCTGGTGGCCCAAGGGATCTGACACCCATCCGCTGACGGAGGCCAACGACCACGCCCGACGTCGTCACGACGGCGACAGGGAGCCGATCGTCATCGTCCGCGACGAGACGGCCGTCGCGACGTGGGAGGTGGCCGAGTAGATGTCCACGCTCTCCCGGTCAGACCTGGAGGCGATGGACCGCGACCAGCTCATCGAGGAGATCCTCGACCTGGACCGCCGGGTGGCCGACCTCGAGGAGGAGATCGAGTCCCACCGGGAGCACGCCAACCGGGACCGCGCGAAGATCCGCGCCGAGCGCGACGAGCTCCTCGAGGACCTCCGCGACGAGATCGCCGACCTTCAGGACGACCTCGACCGGTCCGAACGCCGCCTCCACCAGGAGCGCTCGAAGGTCGTTCGCCGCGTCGCCAACATCGAAGACGAACTCGGCTTCGAGGACGAGGACGTCATCGCCCTGGCCGAGGGTGGCGAAGCGGCCCTTCGAGAGAGCCCACTCTCTCGACTCCTGGAGGCGGGCCCGGAGGCCGTCGACGACCGCTCGTCGGAGACGCTCTACCGAGCGGAGACGCTCGCGCGCAACTGGATCCGCTGGGGAGGGTCGAAGGAACAAGATGGAGAGATCGTCGAGCGGACGCTGGCCTCCAGTCGCGACGACCTCCGAACGCGCCTCGAGGACGCCCGCAACGAGACCCTCCGGTGGAAGCAGGTCTACCGCGCCATGCTGAAGATCGCCGAGATGGGGCCGGAGAACATCCGCCTCGTCGAGCGGGACGACTGGGGGAAGACGCTCGTTCAGGACTGCCGCGGAGGTGACCGTCTCCGATGACGCTCACTGACAGCCGTCGTCAGTGGCGGTCCAGGGGTGACCGTCAGAGAGGGGGGTGGTTTGGCCGAAAACCACCCCCCTGACCACAACCGCACCTTACCCCCACCGCAACCGCATTTGTGTTTGTGTGGGTTCGCTACTGACGGGTAAACCGGCAGACAGCCGGCGACAGCCATGTCGTCTGCCGGTTTCACCGAATCGCTCACTGACGACGGCTGTCAGTGGACCAGCTCCAGAGACCACCGATGAGCAAAGCACACCACGGACGTCAGAACAGTGGCGCGAGTACCCTCTCGTGGCGATACGCCTGCCCGGCGGCTCGTCACCAGGGGGTTCGACGGCGGTCGGACGGCATCTACTGCCAGTCCTGCGACCGGCGATTTCAGCAGGTCATCGACCTCCGGGACGACGTCGCGATCCCGGTGGAGGAGACCACGTCGTGACGGTCCTCACCGCGGAGGACCTCGAGGGAGCGCACACTTATCTCGCTGAAGCGCGGCCAGACTGGTCGCGATCGATGGCCGCCATCAGGAACGTCGGCGGGCCCTGGGAGTGTCCGGGGTGCGGTGCGGCCAGTCTCCTCGTCTACCGCTGCTCGCAGTGCGGCCGGGACCTCGCCGGGAGTGGCACCTCTCACGGTCGCCAATCCTGACCCACCCCCCATCCCCCCGGCAGAGGGCCTGAAACGGCAGCCTACACGAACCCTTATAAGTTATCGGGCACGAGCATCTGGTAAGGAGCCTGTCAGAGGGCCCCGGTTCTCCCCCCGGCGGCGTTCACAGCGCCGTCGATACCCAGCCATGTCTGTCACACCCATGACTCAGGAGCCGCGCGTCCAGTGTGCTCACTGCGACGGGCCGCGCGACCCGAACGCCTCGGTCGCGGGATCGTACTGCTCGACGGAGTGCTACTACCGCGACAAGGGCGAGGGCATCCTCTCGGAGCTGGAGCACGACCACACGGTCTGTTCCACGTGTTTCGCGACGCTGAAGGAGATCGAGACGCCCCGGCAGGACGATCCAGACTGCTACGTGGGCATCGAGCACCCGACCGTCAACGCCACCAGGGCGGACGGCGCCCCCCATCCTGCAGACACGGACGAGCTGGGCGTCCTGCGACCGGAGCCGTCGACGCACACGCCGCTGGCCTGCCGGTGTGGCGCCATCGAGAACGAACGCGACGAGACGATCGAGCGCATCGAGGGCGCGGACGTCCTGCTGAACCTCTGGGGTCAGCTCTGTCGCCTCTACACCCAGGGCGCGATCGACAACGCCCCGAGCAAGGACCGGCTGTTCGACGGCCTTCGCGAGCAGGGCCGCGACTGGGCGTACGCCATCGGCGTCAGCGTCTGGGGTGGCGACGAGCAGACATGAGCACGCAGATCAGCATCTCCCGGGACCCGCAGGACTACCGTCTCTCGGTCCACGCCGGGCAGCGTCACAAGGAGCGAGACATCCCGAAGGAGGCCATCGCGGACACGATCGCGACGGGCGAGGTCCGCCACACCGACGACGCCACGCTACGGCTGTTCGTCAAACAGCACCCGGGCGATCCGGCACCCATCGGCGTCACGGCTGACGTCGAGACAGGCGAGGTGGTCACGGTGACCTGGCGAGACACCTGACCCCACGGCCGAAACCCGACGCGACGGCGCCGACATCGAAAGACCGTCGCGTGTGACGCTCCGGACGCGGCGAGGCCAGACCACACTCCAGAGACCTCGAGCTTGGTCCGTCATCGTCGAGAGCGAACGTCCCGCTACACACCCGCGACCCGCGTCCGACCCGTGCCGGGATTGCTCGCAGGCCGACCCACCCTCGGGACAACCGAGACGCGTCGGCGTACCCACTGCGGGCGGCCGAGAGGCCCCGGCACACGTTCCATTCCACCCCTTTCGACTCGCGACAGGTTCACCGGGTTCGACTCCCGGCGCGAACGTGACAGACTCCCTTTCGGGAGGACCTCGAATGCCATGCCGAAGCCAACGCCAGACCCGAAACACAGAGCGAGTATCGAACTCAAATGCCTCGGTCGGTCGGTGATTCCCATGCCGGAGGACAACGGTCGGAAAGCCGCGAAGGCCGTCGCGCTGATACTCGTCTCAGTGTGGTCGGTCATCACCCTAAGCCTCACCCTCGAGGGCGTCGCCGCCGTCTCGCCACCGTTCTACGGCGTGTTCACGGCCGTCGTCTTCGCCCTCGTGGGCAAGCTCTGGGACATCGAAGTCAAGCAGTATCTCGGGAGGCGTTGACGCATGGGCTACAACCTCGACGAGTTCGCCGACGACCACGAGGAGCAGCACGCCCTCGGGACGGGCTTCGGCGTGGGCGTCCTGCTCGCCGCCGGGCTCCAGTTCGCCCTCGGCCCGGCACTGGCCGGCCTGGTCCTGGTCTTCGTCGTCCGCATCGTCCGGCAGAAGCGGCCCGCCGCCGCAGACACGCAGGACCTCCTGAACGACATCCGCCGCGAGCCTCACTACTTCGCCACCGCCCTCGGCGCTGGCCTGCTCGCGGCACTGGCCGTCATCTGACCCATGCACCGGACCATCACGAACGTCGTCGCGGGCCTGGTCGTCCTGAGCGTCCACGGCGCCTGGCTGGCGATGGAGTGGACGGGCCGAGAGCCCGACTCGATCATCATGCTCGGTGGCGTGGCGATCTCGATCGGCGCCGCGTACCACCTCTGGGACGGCAGCATGGACTCGGGCGTTGAGGCGGTCGGAGAGCTGCAGGGCGAAGAGGGCGGCGAGGAGTGAGGGCATGACCTACATCTTCGAGTGCGACGGGTGGTGCGGCGAGACGCACACCGACGACCCGCCGGCACTCACCTGCGAGTTCTCCGAGCGGTGGTTCAAGACCTCCGAGCACGCTGCCGCCCTGAAGTCCCTCGGGTACTCCCCGGGCGACCTCGTCACGCTCTGCGGTCCCTGTGCCCGCCGACTTCTCGAGGCCTGACCATGCCCGACGACTACCGCGACCGACATCGGGAGCGGACCCACGAGGACAGTTCCGCCAACTACTGCCCGGGCTGTGGCCGACCGCTCGACACTGCCGACCGCGTCGACGTCCACCACCGCGACGGCGACCCCACCAATGGCAGTCCGGACAACCTCCGCGTCCGCTGCCTGCGCTGCCACCTGAAGGGCGAGCACGATCGCAACGTCGAACCGGGCAGCCCGTCCGGTCCCCGGAGCGGGCCTCGGCGGCCGCGGACGGCGCCGCGGTGAGGCCGTACCGCTGTCCCCACGACGGACACCCCATGCCATGACATCTGACGAGCCACTCCCCGACCGTTGCGGCGCCGAGTGCCGCGACAGTGGGTACTGCACGCAGTATCCCGTTCAGGGGAGCGAGCGCTGTCGGATGCACGGCGGGTCGTCGCCGAAGGGCAAGGACCATCCGAGCTACGAGCACGGCGCCTACAGCGAACACCTCCGGTCGGACCTCTCGGACGACGAACGCGAGGCGATGGACGACCTCGTCGACGGCCTTCAGGACGAAGAGGCCAGTCTGGACGTCGTCCGGGAGATGGCGGCGGAGGCGGCGCTGAAGTACAAGCGCTCGGGTGACCACCGCTTCCTTCGGGAGTTCCGCCAACTGGTCTCTGAGTTCAACCTGGCTCCGAACGCCGACCACCTCGAGGTCGACGCCAACGTCGACGCCGAGCACTCCCTGGACGACGAGACGCGCGAGGTCGTCCGGGACGTCCTGAACAAGCGCCGGGAGGCCAGCGATGAGTAGCGTCGAGCAGATCGAGCAGGCAGTCGCCGACCCCGAACTCCGGCGAGACGTCCTCAACCCCTTCGAGGACTGCCCGTGGGACGAGTTCCTGAACGAACTCACCTACGGGTACATGAAGGGCGAGCGCGACCCGTGGACACCCGTCGCGGACGTCCACCTCGACTGGGTCGACCGGTTCACCTCCAACACCAACGTCGGCATCCTGGCCCACCGTGACTCACTGAAGACGACCATCACGCTGGGCATCCTCATCGCCCACCTGGAGTACATTGACGGGTTCCGAGCTCACTGGATCACCAACACGCAGGGGCAGGCCCACAAGAAGGCCGACACCGAGTTCTGGAAGCTCGTCGAGCGCAACGAGTGGCTGACGAACCTGAACGCCCAGCCAGTCCAGGACACGAAGGAGGTCAAGGAGTTCCAGAACGGGTCGGTCCTCCACGCCGGGTGGCTCTTCGGGGCGATCGAGGGCGACCGCTCGCACCTGCTCGTCCTCGACGACGTCATCAAGGAGCACGGCGACGGCGAGACGGAGAACATCCTCACCTGGATCGAGGGCGTCACGGTTCCGATGGTCAAGGACAGCGGGAAGACGGCCGTCATCGGGACGCGCAAGCGCCCGGACGACATCTACTCGCACCTGATCGACCGCGACGCCTACGACTTCACCGAGTACCCGGCCGTCCTCGAGGAGTGGGACCGCGAGTTTTCGGACGACGACTCCTGGGAGGCTCGCCGCCCGCCGGAGGACGTCTACACCACGGTCGACGGCCGGCCGCTCGTCGACGACGAGGTCCACGTCCTCTGGCCCGACGCTCGAGGCCCAGAGTACCTCGCCTCGAAGTTCGACCAGATGTCTCGCCACCTCTTCTGGCGGGAGTTCTGCATGGTCATCCGCGGCGCCGAGGGAAACCTTATCGACGCCGGTGACGTCAACGAGCTGGTCGACGACGGTGGGTGTTCCATCCGCAACCAGACCCCACCACGCACCCTCACGCCGGGCGCCGGCGAGGCGACGATCGTCGCTCACGACCCGGCGCAGTCCTCGACGGGCGACAAGGCGGCCTTCGTCGCCTTCCGCGTCGGCCGTGACGGCCGTCGCACGCTACTGGACGCCCACGCCGAGACGGGCATGTCGCCCTCCCGGATCAAGGCGACGCTGGCCGACCTGGACGAGCGCTACGACCCCGCCATGGTCGTCATCGAGTCCAACGGCATCCAGCAGTACGTCGCCAACGACGCCATCGAGTTCTCGGCGTCGCTGCGCTCGAAGGTAACCGGCATCCCGACGACCGGGAAGAAACACTCCTGGGAGAACGGCGTGCCCCGGCTCCGAACGCTCGTCGAGAACGGCGGCATCCAGTTCTTCAGGGGCCACGACGGCACGGAGAACTTTATCCAGGCGGCGCTCTCCCTCGAGCTTCGAGATGGCAAGCTGCGGGGCCACACACCGGACCTCATCGCGGCGTGGTACATGGCCGAGCAAGGGATCCGCCGACTGGAGAAAGTCGGTGCACTGGACCCTGAGGAAGAGACCGACAGCAGCGGAGGCATTTCGTACCTATGAGCAACGACGACAGCAAGGTTTCAGTCAACGTCGAGGGTGTCGGGGGCGAGAGCCAACTATCGAAGGCCACCAACAGCACGCAGCTGGCCGACCGGCGCATCCGGCACCTGGGGAAGGGCATCAAGCCACCCTACAACCCAGACCGGCTCGCCGCCTTCCTCGAACTGAACGAGACGCACGCCGCGGCCGTCCGGAAGAAGGCTCGCTACGAGGTGGGCTTTGGCTTCGAGATCGTCCCGGTCGACGACGTCGACCCGGACGACGCCAGCGACGAGGAACGCGAACTCGTCGAGGACTTCTGGCGATCCCGAGAGTCGCGCTGGCAGACCGGACCGCAGCGGTCGGCCGAGCCGACCACTCCAGAGGAGGTGAAGGAACTCGCCCGGCAGGACTACCACTCCATCGGGTGGTGTTGCCTCGAGATCCTCGCGAACGCCGAGGGCGACCCCGTCGGCCTGGCGCACGTCCCTGCGAACACCGTCCGGGTTCGCAAGCCCCGGACCGGCGAGGACGACGACCGCGCCATCGACCACGACTCACCCGACGGGATGGATGCCCGAGGATACGTACAGGTTCGCCACGGCCGTCGTCGCTTCTTCGGCGTCGCCGGCGATCGCTACCGCGGCCAGGGCGAAGACGACACCCGCGAGCCCATCTTCGTCGACAAGGAGAACGGCGACGTCGCGATGGGAAGCGCGGAGCCGCTGGACAACGAGCCCGCGAACGAACTCATCTTCATCCGCAACCCCAGTCCGCTGGAACAGGACTACGGCGTCCCCGACTGGGTGAGCGCCATCCGGACGATCTCCGCCGACGAGGCGGCCAAGAGCTACAACCGGGACTTCTTCGACAACGACACCATCCCGCGGTTCGCCATCAAGGTGACCGGGGGCGAACTCTCCGAGGAGTCCCGGAAGGACCTCCGGCAGATGCTCGACGGTCTCCGCGAGGAGAACCACCGGGCGGTCATCCTCGAGGTGGAGAAGTTCGTCGACGAGCAGGGCTTCGGCGACGATGGGACTGACCTGGAGATCGAACTCGAACCGCTGGGACAGGGCATCTCCGAGGAGATGGACTTCCGGCTGTTTCGCGAGAAGAACGAACACGAGATCGCCAAGGTCCACGAGGTCCCGCCCATCCTCATCGGCGTCACGCAGACCTCGAACCGGAGCAACTCTCAGGAGCAGGTCGCTGACTTCGCGAACAACGTCATCGCGCCGGAGCAGCACAAGTTCGCCGAGCGCCTGTTCCAGATCATCCACCAGGAGGCACTGGGCGTCACCGACTGGACCATCGAGTACGAACTCCGCGGCGCCGACCAGCCCAAGGAGGACGCGTCGGTCGCAGAGCGAAAGATCCGCGCCGTCCGTGGGGCCGTCCCCGTGAACCGCGCCCTCGAGATGATCGGCGAAGACCCACTGCCAGAGGACCACCCTGTCGACGGCCAGACGCTCGTCGCCGACGTGGGAAGCGACACGCAGCCGGTCGGCGGCGATGACGGCGGCCCCGGGCAGACAGCGGCGTACCTTCCCCCGCCAGAGAACAAGATCGGCGAGCGGGACTGGGACGAGGTCAAGGAGCAACTGATATCGAAGGACCCGATCGAGACGGTGCAGTTCAACAGCTCGAACCTCGACGAGGGGCTGTACGACTTCGGGGAGCAGGAGCTATACCTATCCTTCCTGCGGGAAGAGGGCCAAAGCAGCCTCTACGCCTACGTCGACGTCCCGACGACGGAGTGGTCCGGGCTGGTGAACGCCAGCAGCGCGGGCGGCTACCACTACGATTCCATCCGGCTGGAGTACCCCTACATCGAGATCACGAACTTCCACGACCGACTGCCCGAGGGGCAGATGCCGGACGATCCACCGGAGGACATCCCGCTATGACACTCACCGATACCGAAATCGAGCAGATCCGAACCGTCGTCCGTGAAGAACTCCGACGAAACAAGATCGGCGGTCTCTGTCCGAACTGCGACGGGAGTGCTGGCATCGAGGCGCATGAACTCGACCGCGCAGACGAGTCCGACGCCGTCTGGGAGTTCGCCTGTATGCAGTGCGGGCACTCCGACACTGCTGAAGCGTTCGATCCAACGAGATAAGCGACACACCGATGACCCAGGGAGCGCCCCGACTCCCCTGGTGAGGTTCGACCGGGCAACAGGATTCTTCGACCACACATGAGCAACGACACAGCACGCGGCGAGAAGCGCGGCGTCCTCTCGACCGGTCGAGCCAAGAAGCTCGGGAAGACGAAGGACGCCGACGCTGACGCCGACGACGATGACGAGGGCTGACACATGCCACCCGTGACCAAGGCCGGCGGCACGGCCTTCCGGAAAGACGTCGCCTTCGTCACGAAGGACGACGACGAACAGGTGGCCGCCGGCATCGTGATGGTGCCGGACAAGGTCGACCTCCAGAACGACTTCGCGAGCGAGGACACCATCCGGGCGTTCGCCGAGCAGTTCGGCACGTTCGAAGAGGCGGGCCAGGCCGGCGGCGGCATCATGCACGCCGTCTGGCCGGACGGCTGGATGGAACTCGACCGCAACGAGGTCCTCGACGAGAGCGAAGAGATCGGCGGGCAGACTGTCGACGCCGGTTCGTGGGTCCAGGAGTGGTCCGTGGAGAACGGCGACCTCTGGAACCTCATCGACGACGGCATCCTCGAGGGCTACTCCATCGGCGCCATCCAGGTCGACTGGGACGGCCCCTACGAACAGGACGAGGTCGACGACGTCGACACGTCCGAGGTGCCCGACGACGAGCTCGTCTGGGAGCTGACGGACGGCATCATCCGGGAGGTCAGTGCAGTCGACATCCCGGCGGTGCCGGACGCCGAGATCCTCGAGGCGAAGGCCGACGCCGAGAAGCGCCTGGCCGAGCACGTCGGCAACCAGGACGCCTTCATCGAGGAGGCACTGGAGCGCGGCCACAGCGAGGCCGAGGCCGAGCGCCTCTGGGACGTGCTCAACGATGCGATGGAGGCCGACGGCTCGTCGGAGCCGGGCAAGCAGACAGTGCTCTCCCGGGCCGGCAAGGCGTTCCTCTCGGTCCTCTCTGGCACCGATGACGGGGCAGACGACCGTTCGTCCCCCGAGGCCCCGGACCAGACGGCCGCGAAGGCTGGCCGAACGCTCTCGAAGGCCAACCGCGACAGCCTCATGGCGTCGATCGACGCCAGCCTGGACGTCCTCGAAGACGCCGGCGTCGACCACGGCATGACGCGGTTTACCGACCAGGACTCGGTCGACTTCGACCTCTCCGAGCACGACGCTCGCGAGTGGGCCGGTGACCACGGCGACGACGGAGAGGACGAAGACGAGGACGAGGAGGACGAGGTCGACAACGACGCCCCCGCGGGCGACACCGCGGACGACACCACAGACATGAGCAACGACGACGACCCGATGGCCGACGCCCCGGAGTGGGCGAAGGCCCTGAACGACCGCATCGACGACCTCGAGGCCGAGAAGGACGCCGACGAGGACAGTACCGACGACCCGATGGCCGACGCTCCGGAGTGGGCGAAGGATCTCGCCGAGCGCGTCGACGAGATCGAGGCCAAGGCGACCGACAGTGAGACCGAGGAGAAGCCCGAGTGGGCGAAGAACCTCGAGTCTCGCATCGACGCCATCAGCAAGCAGGCCGGCTACAGCGACCAGATCGACGCCGGCGCCGAGACGGACGAGTCCGACAGCGGGCTGGATGGCCTGGGGAAGGCCCTCTCCTGAGGTGACTTCGACATGAGTACCAACTCCATCGACGCAGTGCGACAGCAGAATCAGAACTCGCTCCACTACGGCAAGGACGTCGACCTGGCGACGCTGGACGGCTTCCAGCTGCCGTCGGACGTCACCGAAGAGTTCCTGGAGCGGATGCAGAAGGAGGTCAACATCCTCGGCCTCTCGGACACCATGACGCTGGCGCGCCTCGAACAGGAGGTGCCGCAGTTCGGCGTGCCCGTCCTCTCGGGCAACCAGCGCAGCGAGGAGGGCTCCCGGACGACGAACTCCGGCGTCGACTCCGGCTACGTCAAGTTCAACGCGACGGACAAGTCCTACTACGTCCTCGTCGAGCCGACGCGTGACGCGCTGAAGAACACGCACTACGGCCCCGAGGAGTTCGGCTCCTACATCGTCGACCAGTTCGTCCAGCGGTGGGCGAACGACGTCGGCATCATCGGCATCCGCGCCGGTGCCTCTTCGGGCGACCTCCAGTCCACCTACTCCCAGGTCGGCAGTTCCACCCTCGACGACACCTGGGACGGCTGGATCGCCCGCGCCGAGGACGACACGCAGAGCGACGACGGGTCCTCCACCCGGATCGGTCTCGAGGAGACCGGTGCCTCGGAACTCTCCTCGATGCCGACCTACGACCAGGCATCTGCGGCCCCCGACACGCAGATGTTCAACGACGCCATCCAGACGCTGGACTCGCGCTACCGCGACCCCGACAACGTCGTGTTCCTGATGAGTCCGGACAAGGTCCAGGAGTACGTCTTCTCGCTCACCGAGCGGGAGGACCCCCTGGGCTCGGCCGTCGTCTTCGGTGACTCCGAGATCACGCCCTTCAGCTACGACGTCATCGGCATCAACGAGTGGCCGGACGAGTACGCCATGCTCACGGACCCCTCGAACCTGGCCTTCGGCCTGTTCGAGGAGATGGAGCTCGACCAGACCACGGACACCGACAAGGTCCACGAGGACCGGCTGCACTCGCGCAACTGGATGGAGGGCCAGTTCGACTTCCAGATCAAGGAGATGCAGGCCGGCGTCCTCGTCAACAACATCGGGTGATCGGTCGCCATGACCGAACCCACCACGAACGCGCGGATTCGTGACCACTTCGAGGGCTCTGACGGGTCCTACGTCGAGACGCTGTCGCCTGGGAACGGATCCGCCGTCGCGCCGGGTACCGACACACGGACGGCCGTGGTCAACCCCGACGGGACCAACGGCGTCGACCTCTCGAACAACGAGCGAGCGGGTCACGTCGTCACCGTCATCCACAACGGCGGATCGAACACGCCGGTACTGTCGTTCGACGATGCCGACTTCGTCGGGACCGGCCCGAGCAACATCAACAGCGCTGGTGCAACGGCGACCCTGCTGAACATCGACGGCAGCGCGAGCGGCTGGGTCGTCCTCGCCACCGGGAGCGCCTGACCATGCCCACGGTTGAGAAGACGGTGGGCGGGCGCGTCAACGTCCGCGGCATCGGCGAGTTCGAACGCGGCGACACGGCCGACGTCTCCGAGGGCGACGCGGAGTACCTCGTCGAGGAGCGCGGCGACTTCGAGTACGTCGAGAACAGCAGCGACGACCAGGAGGACGACGTCGACGTGTGCGGCGCGGATCTCTCCGACGGCGGCACGTGCGACCGGCCCGCTGACGAGTGTCCCTACCACGGCGACGACCAGGAGGACTGACCAGTGGGTTCGCGTACCGCCAACGAGACGATCGACATCGAGGACGCCGGCAACACCGTGTCCGTTGAGATGGCGGGCGCGACGATCGTCTCGCTCCACATCCGCGGCGAGGCCGCAGCCTCCTACCAGTGGGACGCGAAGCCCCGTGGCGGGAGCTGGATTCAGAACGTCGGCACCGAGCACACCGGTAGCGCGGACTACGACGAGGTCTTCGAGACCGGCGTCGAGGAAGTCCGTATTCGGTGCTCCACCGGATCCGGCGGAGCCGGTGACTCGGCGGACATCTACCTGTCAGCCGGGGGCGGGTGACCGTGCCCCGCGACGCGTTCGGGAACGACGTCACAGCACGGACGAACGTTCTCGACGTCGCGGCGCACTACCCGTACAATCCCGAGCGCCACCGGCTCTACGTCGACGGCAGTCGGGTCTTTCCGGAGTACGGAAGCGTAAGCCAGTACACGCACTCGGACGACACGCACGAACTCTCTCCTGCGGCGGGCGAGACGGTCACGCTCGAGAGCGCGGAACGTCCACGCTACGTCGTCCAGTACGAACTCGCGACCACCTGGGCGTTCGCCATCAATCAGTCACTTCAGTCCGGCGACAGCATACGGGTCGGCCTCTACGACGGGACTGACGGCTGGTACATGGAGCAAAACGGTAGCCACGCCGACGACGAGGCGGACTTCGTCCTGGAGCGAGCTGGATCGGAGGTCTACCGCGAAGAAGACCTCGACATCCGCATTCCGTCGACGGTCTTTGGCCGACTGAAGCTTCAGACCGGGTGGTACGATGTAACTCGGCAGCGCTGGGAACGCTCCTATCCGAACAACGGCGACCAGGAAAATCCCGTCATCGGGAAGTTCTCGGCGGACACCAGCCGCGGTTCGCGGACCGGCAACCTCCCGTGTCACTTCTCCGTCACGGCGTCCGGCTCGACGACCGGTCTGGTACTCGAGGCCGGTTCATTCGCACAGGTCAACCTCGGAACGACGACGCCGCAGACGCGGACGAAGGCGGCACTCTTCGAGGGCACTACCACCTCGACCGACGTGTGGGAGCCCGTGCGAGCATTCCGCGTCGACCCTGACCGGTCGATCGTGAATGTCCAACTGTCGGAACTATCAGCGCTGAGTTACAGTGCGGATACGACGGTAAAGGTCGCCATCTACGCGTTCGCCGATTCGAACGTCGCCTTCGGCGGTGGCGACTCCTGGGGAACGCCGGCGTCCTGGACAAGTTCGAACAACGTCATGCAAACGAGAACTGATGTCGACACGATCGTCGACGACTCTGGCTCAACCTCGTCGGGTCCGACTGATCCCGGCGGGTATCAGATGGGCCACGCGGTGTTGACACCAACAGGGACACAGTTCCAGAAGGGCGCCAGCAGCGAAGGATTCGAAGCAAAGCGCAACCTGCCCCGTGACGACATCGCCGTCGTCTGCATCAACGCCGGAACCACCGGCGACGCGGAATACTCCACAACCTGGGAACAGGACTGGTAATCATGGCCGAAGGCTACTGCACACTGGAGGATCTTCGGCGAGCGCTGCGGGAGGCCGACCTCCCGGGCGACCTCTCGCAGGACAACGACATCGCCGTCGACGCGATCGCCTCGCAGTCCATCTGGCTGGAGCGCACCTACAAGCGCCACTGGTACGCCTCCACCGGAGACGACATTCTCTCCGAGGCGTCGACCATCACCATCCCGCAGGACCCAAAGACCAGGGACGACGAGCACTCAATCCCCCGGCACGGCGGGATGGTCCACGGCGCCAGCGAGGAGGAGCGCTACCGCCATCGCGAGAACAGCGACGCGCTTCTCGAGTCCGACCCGCGGTACGACCGCCGTCGACGCGAGCTGCGTCGCGATCCGAAAGAGGAGATCCGAATCGCCACCGGCGAGTACATCGAGGGCTACGACGAAAGCACCCCGGCCTACACGCGCATCCGGCTCGACCGGAAGGACGTCGACGCCATCAACTCGTTGCACATCATCGGCGAGGACGGCTCGTACACCGACTGGGTCAGCGACAGCGGGTACGATGGTGGCGCGGGGCTCACGCACCGCGGCGAGGACTTCTGGGCCCGGACCAACAACGACGGCATCTCCGAGCTGTACATCGACGTCCACTCGCTGGACGACGACATCGCCAGCCTGAGCAACGCCGTCTACATCGACTGGCACTACGGCCACGACGGCATCCCGCGGAATATCCGGCGGGCGGTGGCCTGCTTCGCGGCGGCGGAGTTCGCCCAGGAGGCGGCCATCCAGATTCCCGAGAACGCCACCATCTACAACGTCGAGACGCTGGCCGAACAGTTCCGCGAGAAGGCCCAGAAGCTCCTCGAACCCGACGCGGTGACACCCTGATGACCACGCTCGCCAGCGACTTCGAGGACTCGCTCCGCGACGCCGTCCTCGACGAGGTGGAACACGAACTCACGGGTCGGCAGGCGAACCTCGTATTCCAGTTCGTCGAGCTCGTCCACTCGAACCTGCGCTCCTACGGGAAGCGGCAGGGCTACGACGTCGAGAGTACCATCGACAGCCTGGGGACGCCCGTGGTCGACCGCAGCGGCGACACGATCTCGGTGACCGTGGGCTGGGTGTCCGAGCAGATGAGCCGCTGGGAGTTCGGTGTGAGTCCACACACGATCGACGGCAACCCCATCCTGAGCTTCGTCTGGGAGAACCCGCCCGACTGGGTGCGCGAGGAGTTCGACCAGGCGAGAGGCGCAGGTGGGCAGTTCGAGTCCGGCTGGCGCGTCTTCTTCCCCTCGGTGGACCATCCGGGCATCCCCGAGTCCAGGGCCATCCGCGACGCGCTGAACGGCCTGCAGCAGGTGCTACGCTCGTGACAGCCCCAGAGGTCCAGTTCGTCCTCGACGCGATCGACAGCAACTACGGGACGCCGCTGGCTGACGTCCCGCTGGAGCGCATCGACCGCGACGCCTCGGAGATTCTCGAGCAGGACGTCCACACGGTCACGGCCGAGTTACGGGGCAGCAACTACGTCGGGGCGACGCTGGCGGATCGGACGACCGACGCCATCGGGACGGAGTACGACCACGACGTCCAGGCGGTCGTCGGCGTTCGCATCGAGGGGCTGCACCACTCCAAGTGGGGCCACGTCGACGCCGATGGTTCCGATGGCGTCCCGTGGGACGACCTGGTCCAGACCATCCGCAGGGCGATCCTCCAGGAGCGGACGTTCCCCAGCGTCTCGGATCGGCCGAACACGACGTACACGGACCTGCGGACGGCGAACGACCAGGACCTCTCCAGCAACTATGCGGACTACTACCGCTACGACTTCGACGTTCTGTTCAACGGCTTCGAGGACCTGCCGTAGAGCCTGAAAAGTATTTATTTCTCGAAGGCATTACCCCTGGTAATGGAGCCCCCTTCGCTTTCAGAGTTGCCTGGCTATGCGTTAGGCCTCTTCGTGGCCCTCACAATCGGAGGGGAGGTAGCGGCGAAGGTGACTGATGCCGTACTTTCCATCCTCTCTGGAGTCCCGGCAGCTCTAATCGCAGCGATTGGTGGAGATCCAGCTTCGCTCGCCAAAGTCGCTCTTCTCGTGCTGGCGGCTGGCATCCTCTACATCGCCACTCCAAGCAGGCTGGACTTCTTCCGCATGTTCAGGCCAGACTGATCCAGGCATCCAGTTTTCAGTACGCCACCGACGCGTCCGTCGCCGCGGCGGGCGTCGAGGCGACCACGCGGCAGTTTTCAGGAGTTCATCATGATGAGCACAGCGTACAGTAGCGGAGGTATCGCATGACGGGGGCCGGCTCTGCCGAGGTGGCCTTCGCGTCTGAGAACAGCTACGGGTCCCTCCCGGCCGATCCGACGTACTACCAGCCGGGCATCGACGTCGAGGTCAGTGAGGCCAGTCTCGACAACGCCCTCACGCGAGCCCGCCAGCCGGACGACCCCAGGCCGGCCGGCTCTCGCGAGGGCAACCTCGAGGGGGCGCTGTCGGTCACGTTCACGCTGACCGATACGAACTTCCACGATCTCGTCTTCGCCGATGCCGGGACGGCACTCGCGAGCGAGGCGATGCTCGCGCCGACGGCCACGTGGTATCTCGGCGCGGACGTACTCGGCAGCACGGAGGAGCGGTTCCTGGCCGGCGCGGCCGTCGAGTCGGTCACGTGGAACTGGCAGCAGGGCGAGGACGTCACGGTCGACCTCACGATCATCTACGGGACCGAGAAGGATCTCACGACGCCGGCGAGCATCACGCAGCCGTCCGTCGCGGACGCCGTCCCGTCCCACGCCTGCGACGTGCAGCTGGACGCCACGTCGGTCAGCAAGCTTCAGAGCTTCTCGCTGGAAGTGGCTGGCATGGCCCGCTTCCGACGTGGGCAGCAGCGCGAGCCCGTCGACGCGGTGGTCGGGGCCTACGAACCCTCGGCGTCGCTGCAGGCCATCCTCGAGGACGGCACGCGTCGGGAGTTCGCCTACGGCTCGAGTACGGCGACGACGCCCCAGGACAGCATCGACAAACAGAGCGGGTCGTTCGAGGTGGCCAACAGCAGCGGGACGGTCGCGACGTACAACCTCAGTGGTCTCCAGCCGACGTCGTACAACTGGAGCGACCTCGTCGCGGCGGACACGGACATTACCGACCCGACGGACTTCCACGTGACCGACATCGCGGTGGCCTGATCCATGGCGCTCAGAACGAAGACCATCGACTTCGAAGCCGAGAAGGAGCGCCTCCGCGGCGAGATGGAAGACGTCGCCGAGGACCTCGTCGAGTGGCAGCACAACGCCCAGAAGGCACAGGCCTTCGCGGAGGCGGGCGAGGAACTCCGCAGCCAGATCAACGCCCTCGAGTGGGCCGAGGAGCAGTGGGGCGTCGACGAGATCACGCTGGCGGAGCTTTCGGAGGGCGAGCGCAAGCGCGTCGAGGACTTCTGCGACGAGCACGACGAGCTCCCCGAGCGCGTCCCCTTCGTCGCCATTGGGACGCACGAGGCCCCCTACCTCGAGCACGACCCCGAGAACGTGACGGCGGAGGACTTCAAGGAGACGGTCCACACGCTCTACGACGAGGTCCGCATCACGTTCCTGGAGTGGGCCGAGGGCAAGATCGCGTCGCTGTCGGGACTGAGCGAGGAAACGGGAAACGAATTTACAGAATTGGTACGGGAGAAGCAGGCCGAGGCGTCACAGAGCGAGAGTGGCGAGACTACTGCCGAGCAGTCGCCCTCGCCCACGGACACAGCCCCGCGGTGATCGAGGACATGTCGCTCCGCGACATGGACCTGCTGGCAGTCTACGCCAGCGTCGAATCCCACGATCGCCGCTGGCACCCCTTCCTGGAGGACACTTGAATGGCGAGTTTCAGCACCGAGGCCGAACTGAGCATCGTCCTGCCGGAGAGTGAGGTCCGCTCCGCGAGGAGCAAGCTGGAGAGTGGCCTCTCGGACATCGCCATCGGCGGTGGCTCTGGCCCGGCGTCGCGAGCAGTCCGGAGTGACGGCGGCACGTCCGGCATGACCGGTCGCCGAGGCCGGCGGATGTTCCGCATGGCACGCGAGCGAACGGCGCTCATGGACACCGCCGTCGAGCTGCTGGAGAGCATCGACGACGGCGGTGGCGGTGGCGGGCTCGGCGGCTTCTTCGGTGGTGCCGGAGCCAGCAGACTCATCTCGGGTGGCGCGGGTGGCCTGATCGGCGGGCTCGGCGGCGGAACCATCGCCAGCTTCCTCGGCAAGGCCTCGCTGGGGACGCTCGTCAGAGGCGCGTCTTCGATTGCGGTGCTGTTCACGGGCAAGGCCATCCTCGAGAACCTTGTCACTGGAGAACTCGAGGCGGCCGACGTCATCAACCCGCTGAACAACCTGGGCGACCTCATCACTGGCCCGCTACCGCTGCCCGACTACGTCGAGACGGTGACGGGCCTGGGCGTGTTTATCACTGGAACAGCCTCCATCGCGTCGTTCGTCACGGGGACGAGCGTCGGCACGCTCCTCACGAGCGTCAGCGTCTCGTCGCTGCTCAGTACCGGCGGGGCGACGCTCGCGACGCTGTTGGCTCCGGTCAGCATCAGCACGCTCATCCTCGGTGGCGCAACGCTCGCGACGGTCATGGGCGCCGTCCACATCTCCGAACTCGTCGAGGGGAAGATCGAGGATCTCACCGGCAAGGAAGTGCCCGACGTCACTAAGGAGGGGCGACGGTACACGGGCAACGAACGGACCCAGTCGAACCTCTCGAAGGGTACGCGGAAGGCCATCCGCCGCAACCAGGAGCGGACGGGCATCCTCGACCCCCTTCCTGACGCGCCGGAACGGCAGTCGGGCATGCGAACGCTCCCCGACGACGTGGGCACTCCATCGTCAGCCAGCCCGCAGATCCGCTCGAGTCCCACCTACGACGTGACCGTCGAGGGCGCAAACCGCGATGAAATCATCGAGGAGGTGCGGCGCGAACGAGAGGACGAACTGAGTGATCTGGAGCGCCGTATCGAGAACGCATCGCGTAGTGGCGGGGGTCCGCGGTGACGCTCACCAACTACGCGTACCTCGAGATCGAGGGCGAGAGTGCGACGGCCACGTTCGAGTTCAACCGCGGCCTGGAGATCTCCGGCAACCTCGTCAAGTCCTACCTGATGGGCGAGCGGGGCAACTATCTTCGCGAGGTCATCAACCAGACGCCAGGGACGGGTAGCTTCGACGCCGACCGTCGGACGGGGTTCTGGATCGACGGCGGCGCTGGCGACTGGCAGGTGACGCTCGCCTTCGAGACTGGCGTCGAAGACATCCAGTGGGGCGACGGTGACGGCGGCACCGGGCCAGGAAACGTCACGACGACGGACGCCTCTGGCGCGGACGTCAAGCCCATCACGCGGCTGCAGATCCTCCAGTACTGGCTGGCCAAGTCAAAGAGCGACTCCGGCGGGACGACTCGCCTGCACCACGGCGAGTGGACCGACGGGGAGATCTCGAACGTCGACAGTAGCAACATCGACGCCGGTGCGTTCGGACAGCCGATGCCGGTCGCGATACGGGAGACGAACGTCGACAAACCCGTGGACGATCCGCCGTCCATGACGGGGTCGATCACCATGTCCCACGTCGCTCTCTGGGGCGGTGCCGAAGCACCTGATTGGATACAGGACGCCATCGGTGCGGCGCAGGACGCGGCGGACATCATCCCCGACGAGTAAGCCATGACCACGCAACTTTACCTCGTCCCACTGCCGGATAGCCAGGCGACCACGCCGCCAGCGCAGGGCGTCTCCTCGCGGGTCGACGTCGCCGGGCTCCTCGAGGAAGGCGGCGTCGCCACGGAGAACATCGCCACCGAACGCGTCGATCTCCGCCTCCGGGGACACTTCCGACTCGGCCCGACGTTCAGCAAGAAGCTCGCCGACGAGCTGGACAGCCTCGGCGAGAGCGACTACTCGGGCGTTGCGCTGTACGATCCCGACGCAGCCACCCTCGGGGACCGGCGGGGCTACTACGAGCTCTCCAGCGTCGACGTCAACCCGGCCCACCAGACGACCACTGACGCGTTCCAGTACGACGTCCGCCTGGACAAGGCCGGAACGCGAGAGACGCACTGGCGGGCGGTCAAGACCTCGCTCCAGTACGCCAACACGGGGCTGTCGGCCACAGGCTCGGGCACCTACGGCGGGGGCATCCTCGGCGGTGGGATCCTCGGGTCCGGACGAATCACCGCTCGCGAACTGGACGCCAGAGTCTGCGTCCCGGCGGAGGCATCGAAGGTTCGGTGGTTCGACGCCAGGCAGGGAAGCGAGGTTGCGTCGGTCGAGGAGACGGTCGCCGCGGAGTTCGGCAACGTCGACCGCTACGATCCGACGGCGGCGAGTTTCGACGACCCCACGCTGGTCTACGAACTGCCATTCGATGCCGAGGGGAGCGTGGACGTCCGAGTCTGGGACGACGTCGGCGAGCCCGACGCGAAGTACGCCAGCTTCGCGGATGGTAGTGGCGGCACCGTCGAGATCACGCAGTGGACCCACGCGTTCCACACCGGATTCGAGTTCGACGGCGCCCCGATCGTCGACAACGGTCTCCTGCGAGTCCGCTTCGACGAGCCCAACGGAGTCATCGAGGCGTGGACGTGGGACGATGGGTCCAGCTCGTGGACGAGTGTGAGCCTCGCCCACGGCGACTACGCGCTGTTCGACGCCGACCTCGAAACCATCGGCCCGGCGCGGGTGCAGGTCTTCGCCGAGTTCGAAGACACCACGACGGGCGACATTCACGCGACGGTGCTGTCGATTCAGCGCGGCCTCGAGCGCCTCGTGGTCAGACAGCCATCGAACGGGACCGTCCCCACCGACCTCGAAGACGTTCTCGCACCCATCGCGTCCGACCAGCACTTCGACGCGGCGCCGAGTCAGCGGGTCCTCGCCCGCTCTGAGGTGAAATAACACATGGTACTCGATCAAACTGAGAACTTCGTCACCGGCGCGGTATCGGCATCGATCAGCAGCGGCGCGACGACCATCTCGGTCGCCGACGCAAGCGTGTTTCCGGACCCGGCGAACGGGCAGTACAACCTCGTCCTCTGGGATCCGGCGGCGAACGGGTCGCCCTACACAGACCCGGACGTCGAGATCGTCCGCGTCACCGGGCGCGACCTCACCAACGACGAACTGACCGTCGAGCGGGGTCAGGAGTCGACGAGCGACGTCGCCCACCCGGAGACGGCGGAGTTGAACCTCGACCTGACGGCGAAGACCATCGACGACATCGACGCCGACCTGACTGCTCTCGACGGCCACGGCGACTCGGAACACGACGGGACCGTCCTGCACGACGGCCAGGACTTCGACGGCCAGGGGTCGAGCAGCTTCTCGAACGTCAACGGGATGGACGTCACCGGCGAGACGCTGGTTAGCGTCTACCCGAGTGCCGACACGTCACTCGCGGCAGGGGCCTGGGAGACGCTCCAACTCGACACCGAGAAAAAGGACGAGAACGGCGAGTTCGACACCTCTACCTATCAGTTCACGCCGGCGAAAACTGGCTGGTACCTGATCGATGCGCAGGCAGAGATCAGGGTGGCGTCGACGGGCGATGACGTGGCGATCAGGTTCCGGGACGTGACGAACGGCGCGAACGTCCTGTACAACCAGATGCAGAATGTCCAAGACACCTACGACCCACAGATATTCGGCATCCGCGAACTGACGGCGGGCGTCAACTACGAAGTCCAGGTGCGGAACGCCAACTCGTCGGACGACACGAACGCTTCCGAGGACAGGGAGTACCTCGACATTCGCTTCATGTTCCGATGACACTCTACATCGTGAAGCACGGCGCGGACGACTACCGGATGCACGCCGTGGACGGCACGGTCCTGGGCCAGGGATCGGCCCACCCGGACGCGAGGACGAAAGTCGACTGGCTCTCGGAGTACCACAACGGCGCGAGCATCCTCGCGAACCCCACTGCCCGTGCGCAGTACACCGACATCGTCACCGGGTCGGTCAAGTACCGCGACCTGACCAGAGACGGAGAAGGCGTCCCCTGGGAGTGACCGATGCACCTCGTGAAATCACTCGGCTGGACCGTCGAGATCGTCCACCCGGAGACAGGGCGAGTCCTCCGGCCGGACGTCCTCGACGACCCGGTCGTCCTCCCGAGCCTGAACGCCCTCCCCGAAGTTCGCATCCCCGTCCGCAAGTCCGAGGCGTGGCTCGACCCGGCGCTCGAGGGCGAGACGGACATGGCCGTCTACCTGGACGGCGTCAAGGCACCCATCGACACCCTGCGGGAAGTCGAGCAGCGGACCGACCGAACCATCCTCCACGGCATCGGCGGGGAGGAACTCCGCGACAGGGTCCAGGTATCCTACCGCTCGGAGCGACCGAGTGTCGCGGTGGAGAACCTTGTCGACACGGAGACGAGCTATTCGCCGGACGTCGACGAGCCAGAGAGTGGCGATCTCACCAATAGCCTCCTGCAGGACCCGGACACCCAGCAGGAGTTAGAGAGTCTCGTCAACCCGGCGAGCGACCTCCCGCTGACGATCACCAACGGCGGGATCGAACCGCTGCAGACCTGTTGGCTGGGCCTCCTGGGGGATTGGTCGCTTCCCGAGCCCGATCTCGTGAGCCTGGAGTCGAACGACGCCTTCGAGCAGGGTGCTGCACAGGGGCTGTTGCCCCAGGACGACGTCGATAACGACGGCAGTCCGGAACTCGCCGCCATCGAATTTGACTTCGAGGTGGACTACACGATTCCCACCTACGACGTGTCCGGGTCAACCCTCGACGAGGTCTGGGCCGAGGTGCGTATGACGTCGAAAGACGTCACGACGAATCCAACACTGCGCGTCGACATCGACGGACAGGTGATCGGGGACATCACCGTTGGTAACGATGGGTTCGACGAAGTCCAGTGGGAGCGGGCCGATCCGACGGACAGCTTCGGCGAACTGCAGCCAGGAACGCACACCTGCCGAATCCGGCGCATCGACTCGCTGGATACCGACGAGATCTTCATCGACTGCGTGGCAATCTACGACGCCGGTCAGCGCTTCGGCTCCTTCGACTACACCTTCGACAACACGCTCAGTTCCCCAGGTGGGTATCTCGACGGTCCGGAGACGCACCCGGACGTCGTCACCGTGGAGCCATCGGCGGCCGACACGCCGTTTGCCGTGCTCTCCGCGAATGCCTCCCTCACCATCGACGACACCTCGAACGAGCAACGCCTCCAGGTGAGCAACGACGGCGGCCAGACCTGGCTCCCTGACGACGGCACTGAAGACAACACCAGCACCGTCGACGTGGACTTTCCCAACGAGAGTCCGTCCGTGCGGCTTCGCGTCGACCTCTCGCGGTGGTCGCCGAATGGCGCCAGAGACGAGACGCCCAGGTACGGCTACGCCGGCCAGCGAATCGACGCATGGGAACTCTACGGCGACCTTCGCCTGGAGACGTTGCTGGTGGACCGGCGCTTCGACAACGACCTCAAGACGGTCATCACGGACATCGCTGGCGAGGACTTCCTCTGGAGCTACAACCTCGACGCGAACGGCAATCCGCAGGTGAGTTTCACGCAACCCGGGCAGCGGGTCGCGGACTCCGACCCGGACCTCGGCGACGTCACCATCAAGAAGAATATGGACGTCTGGGAGTCGGTCACCATCAAGGGCGCAAGCCAGCAGGTCTCAGGCGAGACGTTCCAGGCGAGTACGTCCTTCGAACCGCTGAACAACGACGGCATCGTCCCGGGCTCGGAGTCCGTCTACGACGACAGCCAATCCTACGACCGCGGCGTCGACTACGAGATGGACTACACCGACGGCGAGATTCGGGCGGTCGACACGGGTGCACTCACCACTGGAACCGAGTACACCATCGACTACCGCCGGGAGATCTCGGGCAGCTACACCGTCCAGGACGCGTCGGCCAACCCGCGTGAGCTCGTCAAGACGGTGCCCGCGGTCACGAGCGAGAACACCGCCGAACAGGTCGCCTTCGCGATTGCCACTCGCTACTCGGAACCGAGATACACGGCGAACCTGTCCATCCCGCGGGCAGACGTCACCTTCGACCCGCTCGAGGCGCTGACCCTCGACAACCTGGACCTGCCCGCGGCAGCCACGCCGCTCGAACTCCGGGAACAGCCGGACGTCACGCCCAGCGGGATCGAGGCCAGGCTGGGGTCCAGGGGTCGGATCGAGGGGGCGCTCTCGGAGATCAGCTCCACGCTCCGGCAGGTGAGTGACCGCGCCTGATAGTGGCCCTACACTTAAGCCACAGACCACTCGATTACCGAGTATGTACCGACGCCGGTATCTGGTCGCCGCTGGGTCGGCCCTTCTCCTCGCCGGCTGTAGTGATGGCGAGGCCGAGGAGACGCCGACCGAGACGAACACGCCGACGGAGACGTCGACACCAACAGCGACGGCCACGGAGTCCCTCGAAACCGAGGATGACGTCGAGATAGAGACCGAGACCGAGACGGACACGGAAACCGAGACGCCGTCCGATGCTGAACTCGCCCAGAATCACCTCCAGGAGTCGCGGGCGCTGGTCTCGCAAGCACACGAGGCGTACCTCGACCAGGGACCAACCGCCGAGACACTCGTCGACGTCGGCCCGGGGACGATGAACTTCCGGGCGAGTCCCGTCGTCGAACTGTGTAACCAGGCCGAGGACGCGCTCGACGAGGCGGCTGACGTGGGCGTCGAGGACCTCGAAACACAGATCGGGTACCTCCGGACGTCCATTCAGTGGTTGGCCTTCGTGGCCGAATTGCAGGAGCGCCTCAGTGTCGTCGCCAGCGAGTTCGATGCAGCGGCCGAAGCGGCCGGCGAGCGGTACAACTTCGACGCGACGGTCTCCGAGTTCGAGGACGCCGTCGACGCGATCGACGCCGCCGGCTCGATCCGTGCCCAGGACCAGTCGCTCAGTGCGCCGGCCTTCCGCGAGATCGACGGCGTCGACGCGGACGAGATGAGCGAGAAAAATACGCAGATCAACAGGCAGACACTCGCCCTCGAGTCTCGCCTTCGCGACGACATCCTCGCCACCGCCTCCGCGACGGAGCAACTGACCGACGCCCAGCTCGACAACGAGGCAGGGGCATATGAAGACGCTCGGCAGACGGCTCGCGACTCGCGGGACAGGCTGGAGTCCGCTATCGACGCCTTCGAAGGCGAGTCCACCACTAACTTCGAGGACATCGGCGGGCTGTTCGTCGACGCTGCCGACCGCGTCGTCGACAGTGCCGACCGGATCATCGCGGTCGCGAATCGCGGCATGGAAGACTCGGAGTCGGGATAGGGACCACCTGGGCTGAAATCGGACAGTGGTTTGGCTCCTTCTCTCGCCGTTCTGACGACCCACACGTAGCTTCTCGTGGGCTCGTCACAAACACCGACGCAGAAAACACGTAGTGGCGACGCTCTAATCCGCCAGTGTACTCTCGCCGTCTGCCTCTGCCGTGACCGGCGCGTCCATCCCGGCCGTCCCGAGGAACGCCTCGCGCCAGGAGTCAGTTCGCGCGTAGCGCTGCGGGCAGTCGCGCTCGTGCTGCAGCTCGTCGATGCCGGGGCTGGGTTCCTCGGTCAGGAGGACCGAAGCACCACAGGCATCACACTGCAGCAGCTTGGGCTCTCCGATCTTGTAGCCGTCCTCGGAGACTGGTGATTCACTCCGGACAATCTCGAACTGCGTGCGCCGGTCGTAGACGGACTGAAAGTTCTGCATTATCGCACCTCCGAGACGTCGACGTGACTCTCTGGCCCGGCGACGACGGCCGAATCGTGTCGGATTTCGTCTTCGTCGTCGGGGAGGAAGACGAGGACATCGTCCGGTCCCTGGTACGTGTGGACGGTCGCGTCGAGGTAGCCCAGGTCAGCGGCGCGTGGCCGCTCTGGACGGTCGACGTGGGCCGTCTCAGGCATCGTCCTCACCATCCCCGAACTGCTCCTCGACCTCAGCCAGCTCCCGCGCCTCGTCGACGAGGTCCTCCGGAAGGCCGGTGTGGTGAGCGAGCGCGTCGATGTCGTCCTCCGAGAACATCCCGCCCCGGTGCATCGCATCGAACACCGCCTCGAGGACGCCCACGGCCAGGTCGTGCTGGTGGCGCCGGAGATCGTCGTTGGCCTCCTCGACGGGTACGCGGGCCAGTCGCGACGCGGGAAAGTCGTAGGTCCCGGAGAAGCTGGTGCTCGGCTCGTCGGGGAGGTAGACCACCGAGAAGACGGGCTCCGGCCTGGAGACGTCCAGCAGCGCGTTCGCCTTGTACTGGGCGATGTCGTAGTCGTTCTGGTCCTGGTGGGCGCCCACGGACGGCGCCGGCTGTCCCACGACCTGGACCTTCCCGCGCTTGACGAGGTCGATGCAGACGTCGCCGACCTTGATGTCGGCGTCGGTCATGCGTCACCACACTCCGGGCAGACGAACAGGTCGTGGTCCTCTGACGTTTCGTCTACCTCGCTGAAGCGCAGGACCAGCTCGGGCTCGCCCTCGAAGCCACAGGCACAGACCATGGACTCGTGGTCGCGCGGGCTCGGATCGTAGCCGTGCTCTCGAAGCCAGTCGGCCTGTTTCCGGTAGCGCCGCATCATTCCGTTCATCGGCCACCTCCCTGCTCGCGGGCGTACTCGCGTAGCTCCTGCTTCGCCTCGCGGACCTGCTCGTCGGTGTACTTCTGCAGCTCGGTCTTCGCCATGGCCCACGCGAGCCACGCGAAGACGACCGCCGCCGCGCCGATGCTGGCGCCGCCGACCAACAGCTCCCATGCGGCGGCCATCAGTTCTCACTCTCCAGCGCCGCCTGGACGTCCTCGAGGATCGTACTGGCGTCGGACAGCCGCGCATCGAGGACGTCGTTTGCTCTGTCCTCGCGGACGATCTCGATCTGTTTCAGCGCCTCGTCGAGGCGGGACTGTGGATCCATCTCAGTTCCCCTCCTCGCCGCCGGCTATATCTTGCGCCAGCCGGCGGATGTACTGCCTGACCTGCGAGGGGTCCGGGCGGGTGTCGATGCTCGTCAGGACTTTCGCCGTCAGCACGTCGATGAGCTCTCGGCGTTCGATGCGGTCAGCCTCGAGCAGCCGGTCGCTGTAGTCGTCGACGTAGGAGGTGGCCGTATCACTCCAGTCGGGCAGTTCCTCGTCGTCCAGCGCCTCGAGCGTCGCGGCGTGGACCTGTGGTTCGGGGACGTCGATCTGCAGCGCGAGCTCGGGGACGTCCACGTCGGGGATCTCGATGTCGACGTTCAGCTTCGCGAGGAGTTCGTTCGTCCCCAGACTGTCGGGCTTGGACTTCCGCGTCCGGTGGCTACCCTGCTTCCAGTCGATGACGAGCCAGCCGGTGATGGTCTTCTGATTCGACATCAGGCCGCACCCCCGAAGTCGATCTTCTCGTCTTCGTAGTGGAGCCACGCACGCTCTTCCTCGGTGAGCTCGGCGACGTCCACGGTGCCATCTTCGAACAGCGTCAGGCACTCCATCGGCAGGCGGACGCTCGCGTGATACGCCTCGGTGAACGTCCGGCCGTGCTCGACGTGGTTGTAGCTCGCGATGAGCTGCCCGTCGCGAACGTCGCGCAGTTCGATGTCGTGCCGGTTCGAGTCGTCGGCCGTCGTGGGGTCACAGTTTTGACCCTGGGATTCGGATTTGCTCATGCTTCAGCTTGGTCTCTGGAGCACGGTCGGGCGTGGGCCAACACGCCCCGGCCTTTGATTCTGGCCGGCGTCCCGCGCTTCCTACTTACAACTCTATTCGCCAGCACCATAAGTCTTACTAAGAATTACTAAGCACAACAAAGACTAAGTAACACCACCGGCTACTAAGAAACGCTAATGGAAGTGGCGAAAACAGACGAGGACATGGTCAAGTATCAGTTCCAGGCGGAGGACGACGACTGGCAGGCGTGGAAGAACACGGTCCCGCGGAGCAAGAGCCTGGAGCAGCGCATCAACGAGCTCATCGAGGCTGACACGGAGGGCCGCGTCCTTGCTGGTGAACTCGACCTCGGCCAGCTCGACGAGACTCTTGAGCGTGCGCTATCGGAACTTCCGGAGGGTACGCCCGGACGTACAAGCGTCGAGGACGCCCACCGCATCGTCCAGGAGGCGCTCGACGAGGACGCATGAACGTCAGAACCCAGCGCGAGTTCCACCACCGAAAGACGCTCAGGGACGCCGGCTGGGACGTCCCCCAGCGGGACGCCGTCGCGTTCAATTCGGGATCTGAGTCCGCCCGGCACTTCTTCGCCAAGTGTGCCGTGGCCCACCACCTCAAACAGGAGGGCTACCGAATCGCGTCGGAGGTCGACGGCCCAACAGGCGAGATCGACATCGTCGGCTACGGCACGGAGGACGAGCCGATCGTCGTCGAGGTGGAGACGGACGTCTCCGATGACGTCACCAGGGACAAGCTCGAGCGCTACGTCTTCGGCCAGCCGTTCCGGGATATGTTCCTCCTGGACGTTGACGAGATGCCGACGGAGATGGACGAGGCGCTGGCGTGGATTGACGAGCAGTTGTGAGCATCGAGCGGGAACTATCAGCGATCCAGAGACCAACTGAAGATGACAGACACAAGCGATACAACGGCGGAAGATACGGAAACCGGTGTTGCGCAGGCTGAGACGGAGAAGATGGGAGCGCCGAGCAAGGTCGACACAGTCGAAGAGCCTTGCCCAAATTGCGGTGTCGTCCAGCAGATGGATGTGATGGAGCAGCTCTACGACGGCGCACCGACCGCCTACTACGTCGATCGGCACTGTCCGGTCTGCGGCAACCACATTGAGGACCCGTGGTAGAATGACGGGTACGCATCACAAACTTCTCACCGATGGAGGCGCTGCCGAGTGCCCCGTTGACGGATGCGGAAACCAAGAACTCGATGACGTCTCAGACGAAGACGACGAGTTCGACTGGTTCTGCGTCTGGTGTGGGAACCTCTTTGTCGAAACGGAGGGTGGTCTTGATGTGCAGTGACGACGTGCGCACCTCCGGGAACACGTCTATCAGCAACCTCCACATCGACGAGATTCCCGTGTCTATCGGGGAGCACGACCGGCTTTTCTGCGAGGACGGTCACGAGCCGGTCGAATGCGAGCGCAGCGGGAAGCTGTGTGCT